>Ga0210394_10002740_pt1 | contig 23609 bp, 15 predicted proteins | sample IncBWC12MmetaG_FD_160121 | JGI IMG/M metagenome (GOLD analysis project Ga0210394, IMG submission 160121) | Forest soil microbial communities from Barre Woods Harvard Forest LTER site, Petersham, Massachusetts, United States - Inc-BW-C-12-M | ecosystem: Environmental > Terrestrial > Soil >... | reverse complement strand
CCCGCCAAACAGCGAACCGAGCGCCCTGTGGATCAAGCTGATGGCTGGCTTTTTGTCGGTAAGTTTCGTCGCCGCTTCTCTACTGGCCTTTCGCTATACAAACGCCCTGGTGCGCGCGTTTTACAAACTCGCGGCAATTTGGGTGGGCCTGCTGAGCTTCCTCTTTTTCGCGGCGGTGGCTTCCTGGATTATTTTCGGGGCTGCGCGTATAGCGGGGCTGGAGATCAATTTCCATCGCACCGTGGAATTGCTATTCAGTGTTGGGGCCGTCGTGGGGCTCTACGGGGTCTTCAACGCAAGCTGGACGCGGCTCACGCGAACGACCGTGCGCCTGGCGAACCTGCCTGACGCGTGGCGCGGACGAAAAGCGGCGCTCGTCAGCGACCTGCATTTGGGGCATGTGCGAAACGGCAGTTTCCTGCGTCGCGTGGTCAGAACAATTTTGCAGGAAAGGCCCGATGCAATTTTCATCGCCGGTGATTTATACGACGGTACAGCCATCGATGCGGGCCGGGCAGCGGAGCCGCTGAGCCAACTCACCGCGCCACACGGAGTGTATTTTGTCGCGGGTAACCACGAACAATTTGGCGACGACAGCAAATATCTGAAGGCCATCGCCGCGGCCGGAGTACGCGTGCTCACCAACGAGAAGGTAGAAGTAGAGGGGTTACAGATTGTCGGGGTACCCTACCGCCACGCCACGCACGACAGGCATTTTGCGTCGGTGCTCGAGGGCGTCCGTCTGGATCGCGATCGCGCAAGCATTCTGCTGACGCATGCACCCGACCGCCCTGGCATCGCGGAAGCCGCGGGGGTTTCCTTACAACTATCCGGGCACACGCACCTTGGACAATTTCTGCCGTGGAGTTGGATGGCACGGCGGATTTACCGGCAGTTTGTGTATGGTCTAAGCCGCATCGGCCGGATGCAGGTTTTCACTTCCAGCGGAGCAGGCACCTGGGGGCCACCGTTGCGGCTGGGATCGAACCCGGAGATTGTAATGCTTGAGTTCGAGTAATTTGCTGGCTCGGATTTGCGAATCGGCAATCGTACAAATGGCTTTTTGGGCGTTAGGTGCGATCAGTTCTTGGGATGTCGTTTTATTGCGATGAGCGACATCTGTTCCAGGTCCGGGAAATGCCCTTGCGCATCGGGCGCGCGGTCCGCGGAAGGCAGTTGCTGCAGCACGGTTTGGGCCGGAAGTGTGCCCTTAAAGTATTCCGCATAAACCTTGTCGAACGCGTCGCTGTCCGAAAGATTGTCCAGATAAACCGTAGTGCTGACAACTTGGCTGAAATCCATGTCACCCTCTTCCAGGTTGTCGAGCTGGTTGCGCATGGTCTGCCGGAGTTGCTGCGCGGTGGTTCCGCCGTACACGCCTCCGTGTGGGCCGGGAATAAAGCCGCTTTTCGCGGAACAGTACAACGTTTCGCCGGCGAAGACACATGGACTGGCGGTTGGACTGGGCGGCATGTTCTTGGGGCGAATGGCATGGCGGAGGCTCAAATCACGCACCGCCACTCCGGTGTATTCGATTTGCGCCTTTTGCGGCAGGGCGGAAACTTCGATGGTGGCGCGCGCGGGCGTGTTGCCAAATTCAAATCGGCGGGCGTAATGTTCGTTCATCACGCGCGGGGGTATTTTCAGGGTCAAGTAGGGATTCACGAAGACCATGTGGCTGAGGCTTAGTCCCGCGGCCTCGGTAACCGCCTTCAGACCATCCAGCGCCAGATCGGTTTGCGCGGCCGGATCGTCAGGCACTGCGCCGGTGGATGGGTCGCGTCCCTGCATTGCCGAAACGAACAAACGATCGTGCGTTAGAATTCCCGGAGAGAATGGTTCGCTCCACTTGTAATTGGGAAGGGAAATGGATTTTAAGCCCGTAAGATCGCGCACGGCGACCGCATTGATCTGAATGGCCGCGTGCGGAAGCTTGGCGACTCCCACTACGGCTCCCGCCGGTGGCACCCGAGGGAAATATTTTGAAAAGACTTCGATCAACGCTGGGTAGTTGTCTACGTTTTCGAGATAGATCTGAACGTAGGTAACATTTTTCAGTGTGAGGCCGGAGGCTTCTACTACAGCCTTTACGTTCTCGAGAGCCTGCCGAGCCTGGTCTGCAAAGTTGTCCGGCATGCTGCCATCCAGCCGTTGAGCGCTCTGTCCTGAAATGTAGAGGTAATCTCCCGCGTCGACGGCGGCCGGGTGCGTTGAGCTTGTAGCGGCGTGAGGGACTTCTACGGGGTGCACCTGCGCACGCACGATAGCGGCGAGCAATAAGCACAGCCCAAGCGAGCATCGATGCATACGAAATTGCCTCCCGTTCAGAACGCCGGCATGCGACCGGTCACTATGCAGCCGGAGCCGCTTTTCGCGCGGCACCGAGAAGTTCACGAAGGCGTTGGGCCACGATGATTACCTCGTTGGGCTGAATGGTTGAGGAAACGAGTTCCAACCTGCCGCGCCGCTTTGGCTCCTTCGAGGTTGGTTTTGGGTTGCCCTCGCGAACAGCGGAAACGATGCTGGGATTGTCGGCACCCGCGACTTCAATCACCGGATCACCGGCGCGCAGCGCTTGGACGCAGTCCTTTACGGTGTATCCCCACTTGGCCTCGTCCCAGGAAACATAAAGCGTGGGGTAGCGGTTGCCATCGGTGGGAATAGAGATTTCGGTTTGCACGTCCGGCACGGTTTTCACCAGTGTCTCGATGCGCGAAACGCGAGCGTTCCATTCGCGATTGAGCGCGTTCAAGTCCGCTTTCAGCCAGGTCTCGACCGCGGTGAGAAGACCAATTACCTCTTCCTTGCCGACTTTCATGGCTCGGCAGACGGCGCCCTCCCACGGACTGGTGTTCAGCATAGCCGCCTCAATAAGGTCTTTGCGGCCAAGCAAAAGACCGCTGCACTGTGGGCCGCGAAGACCCTTTCCGCCGGAGAAGGTATACATGTCCAGACCCATTTTTGCGTACAGTTTGATGTTTTCGATGGGAGGAATGCCGGCGGCATCGTCCAGCAGCATGGGGACTTTGGCTTTCTTGGCCACGGCAAGTTGCTTTTCCAGATCGTCGCCCAAATGAGTGGTGTAAATCATCGCGGTATTCTCATTGATGGCCGCAGCTATTTCGTCAGGTGTTTGTGCCAGAACGAGCTTTGCTCCGGTAAGCCGGATGGCGTTGTCGAAGGCGCTTCTGCCGCCCACCATGATCACTTCGTGCTTCAGGCCTGTGGTGTCGGGAAGCTGCCAGATGTGCTTGGGATCGGTGCCGGCCATGCAGGCTGCGGTTGCGGATGCCATTGCTCCCGCCGCGCCGGAGGTGACCATGCCCGCTTCGGCGCCAGTCAATTCCGCCAGGCGGCGGCTGGCCCCATGCTGCAGTTCGAACATGTTCACGAAGTGCTCGCTGGCTTCGCGTTGCGCCGCCTGAACCTCGGGAAATTCGAGCGAGCCGCTGAGGTACGTCCAGGTGCCGCGGCAGTTGATGACGGTTTTAACGCCCAGCCGGGTATACACGTTCTGGCGGGGATCCTTTCCAAGCGCGGTGGCTGCGCTCGCGAATGCGTTTTTCGCGGCGATCTGGCCAAGCAGCGGTGCTGCTGCGGCCAGTCGTACAAAATGTCGTCGGCTGAAATCATGTGAGAATGGCAAGGTAGACCTCCGGGTCTGGACCGTTCGAGTATTTGCTTAACAAATTTGGACGAAATCTGAAACAATCGTTTTTATCACATAAATCTTGACGTGTACCGTTTTATTTCGTTTTATTACGAATTGCTTCGTTCGGCGAAAGCCTCAAAAAACCGCAGCATAGAAAGAGCGTGCCCATGTCGAAAGTGATGACCCTCCGGTGTTCCCTCGGTTTGTTGGTCTGGTCCTTCGCGAATACCGGTCCTATTGTCGCGCAAGCACAGCAAAAACCCGAACCATCGGCCGGCAACACTTGCGTGGTGGAGGCCGTCAACTACAAGGGTTGGCAGGCCCAGCAGGTTTCCAATCCCTGGGTAAAATTGATTTTTGTGCCGCAGAATGGCGGGCGGCTGATGCAAGTAATCTTCGACGGTCACCCGTTTCTGTTCGTGAACCGTGAGTACCAGGGGAAATATTTCCCGCCGTCCGAGCACCACTGGTTCAACTATGGCGGCGACAAGATTTGGGTGTTGCCCGAAGGAAATGAGGACGAGCAACACTGGGTCGGCAATTCTGACGTGCTGGACGACAGTCCATTCGAATTCAAAGTGCTTTCGCAGGGGCAGCGATGCGAAGTCACTTTGACGGGCCCAGCGGATCCGCGCACCGGTTTGCAGTTCACGCGAACCGTTACTCTTGGCGCAGACTCTTCTCGTATCGGCTTTCACGCGTTGATTACGAACGCAACCGGGCACCCGATTGAGTGGTCGGTGCAATCGGTGTCTCAGTACGACACGGCGGACGCAAAAGATCCCACGCATCACAATCAGAATATTTGGGGCTTTACCAGCACGAATCCGGAGAGCAGCTATCTGAACCGGTATCACGTAAGGTTCGGGCCTGCCGAAAATGCCGCAGCGAAGGTTAGGGAGAATGGTCTCTTCGCGGTTCACTACATGCCACTGGCTGCGGAGCTATGGATTGATTCGATCGACGGGTGGTTGGCGGTGGTCGATGGCGCCACGCAGTATGCGATGGTGGAGCGATTCCGTTACGACCACACTCGGCCATATCCCGGGAAGGCTTCGGTCATCTTCTGGACCAATGGACCAGAGCTCCACCAAAACCCCGACGGTACCACGACCTTCGGGCGCCCTGACAAGGAGTCCTCTCCTATTTACATGGAAGCGGAGCTTAATTCGCCGATGTGGAAACTGTATCCCGGGGAATCGCAAAGCTTCGATACCGAATGGTTTCCAACGCGGGCAGACGCCGGTTTTCAGGGAGTGACCGACGCTGGCGCGATTGTGAAGCCGCTGCAGGCTGCGCTGGACGCTGGAGGCGGCAAGATCAATATTTCCGGCACGTTTGGAGTTTTTTTCCCCGGAAAACTGGTAGCCCATTTTTATGATGCCCATGGCGCTGCGTTGGGAACCGAGCCGCTGGCAGATGTCGATCCGAGGAAAATAACTTCTCTGGAGATCAGTTCAACCTCTCAGGGGAAAGCCGCGCGGGTTTCGCTTCACCTGGTGGATCCGACGGGGCTGGACCGTGGAGCACTCGGAGAAGTGCGTGTGGCAGGTTCGGCAGGGAATCAATAGCGTGAAACTATCGGCGAATCTGCTTTTATGGGATCTACCGGAAGCTAACCCCGTCGAACTATCGCTTGCTGCTCGATTTGCCTGCGTTGGGGCGCTGGGGTAAACTCCATTTCCCATGCCGGATACCCCATCTCCTGTTGGTCGTACGATCTCTCACTACAGCGTCCTGGAAAAACTGGGCGGCGGCGGAATGGGCGTGGTGTACAAGGCCAAGGACACACGCCTAGGCCGGAATGTCGCGCTGAAATTCCTGCCCGACGACATTTCGCAAGACTCCCAGGCGATCGAACGATTCCGGCGAGAGGCGCGCGCCGCATCTTCCCTCAATCATCCGAACATCTGCACCATTTATGACATTGGGGAATTCGAAGGCCGCCCGTTTATCGCCATGGAGCTGTTGGAAGGGCAGACGCTGAAACATCGCATCTCCGGGAAGCCGATACCGATTTCCGAAATAGTGGATGCGGGGATACAAATTGCGGATGGCTTGGAAGCTGCTCACACCAAGGGCATCGTTCACCGCGACATCAAACCCGCGAACATTTTTATCGTTGAAAGAGGACCAGCGAAGATACTGGACTTCGGGTTGGCGAAACTGGTCGCCCAGCTGCAACCGGCCCCGGGAGCCATGAGCGAATCGTCCCTTCAGACGCAGACGCGACTGGCGGACGATGCGCTGCTGACCAGCCCGGGCAGTTCCATCGGCACGGTGGCGTACATGTCGCCGGAACAGGCGCGTGGCGAAGAGTTGGATGCGCGCTCGGATCTGTTTTCGTTGGGCGTGGTGCTGTATGAGATGTCCACGGGCGTAGTTCCTTTTTCGGGGTCAACCGTGGCGTTGATTTTCGACGGCATCCTGCATTCCGAGGCGACGCCGGCGACCAAGCTGAACTCCCGATTGCCGGCGGCCATCGAAAATGTTTTCAGCAAGGCGCTGGAGAAGGATATCGACCTGCGTTACCAGACCGCCGCGGAACTTCGCTCGGACCTGAAGCGCATCAAGCGAGACATTGACTCCAATCGCGATTCAAGCCGCCGGCCCGTGGCCGACAAAAGCGAAGTATCAAATGCCTCCGCGAGCGTAGCCGCGGCCGCGAATAAATCCGTTGCGGTGCTGTATTTCGAAATCAGAGCGGCGCCAAGGAAGACGAATACCTGCGCGACGGTATCACCGAGGATGTGATCACCGAGCTATCCAAAATCCGCGGACTCAATACCTTTTCCCGTCCGACAGTTCTGGCGTTCCGGGATAAGCCGGTGACCCCGGCGATGATTGGCCAGCAGCTTGGCGCGGCTTATGTGCTGACCGGCACTTTGCGCCGAGCGGGCGCGCGGCTGCGCATCAGCGCACAACTGGTGGATACGCGTACCGATTTTCCGCTTTGGTCCGAGCGCTTCGATCGGGAAATGAAGGACGTTTTCGAAGTACAGGATGAAATGGCTCGCAAGATTGCCGAAGCGCTGCGGGTGACACTTTCTCCGCAGGAGCTTGAGGCGCTGGCCGACAAACCGACGGAAAATCCTCAAGCCTACGATTTGTACTTGCGTGGAAAGCGTTACGCCAGACGGCTTACCCGCCAGGACGTGGAGTTCGCGCTGCAAATGTTCGAAAACGCCGTCGCGCTGGACCCCAGTTTCGCGTTGGCGTACGCCGCTTGCGCCAACGCTTGCGCGATGTACTATTCGTTCTTCAGCCGGGATCAAGTTTGGGTGGAACGGGCGCGAGAGGCTTCCGGCAGGGCCGTGGCGCTGCGCTGGGACCTCCCGGAAACGCATGTCAGTCAAGCGTGGGTCCTCTACGCTGCGGGCCTCTATGACGAAGCCGTGCGCATGGTCAAGAAAGCTATCGAACGCAAGCGCGACTGCGATGGCGCCTACTACCTGCTTTGCCGTGCGCTCTTTGCCGCCGGACGCTATCAGGAAGTCGTGGACGTCGCGGAAGCCGCTATCGAGGCCAGCGGCGAAGATTACAACGTTTATGTGCCCATCGTTAATTGTCTCGGAGGACTGGAAAGGGTCGCCGCACAGCAGGCCATGACCTTGCGGAGGGTTGCAGCACTGGAGAACCACCTGAAACAAGTTCCCGAAGATGCACGGGCGCGCATTCTTCTGGCCGCGGACTATGCGCACATGGGCCGCGAACTAGACTCCATACGCGAACTCAATCTCGCCGTCACTCTCCGCGCCAACGAAGCCTCAATTCTCTACAACGTAGCGTGCGTTTATTGCCTGCTGAAAAGAAAAGCCGATGCGTTGGACGCTTTGCGCAAAGCCTGGGAAGCCGGTTCCAAGGACTCCGTGTGGGCGCGGCGCGACCCGGATCTAGCGTTGCTTCATGGCGATCCGGAGTTCGAGCGGCTCTACCCGGAGAAGCCCGCACCAACGCCCGCGACCTTCTCCCGCTAGTTCGACGGCGGGCCTTTATCAGAGCGCGATGGCGTTGCTACGGGCGCGGCGCATTTCTTAGTTCCGGCGCGATCTCGAAGGCCTTTTCAAATTCCGCGTGAGACTCTTCGGCCTTTCCTTGCTGCTGAAGCGCCAACGCAAGGTTGTAGTGCGCCTCTGCATACTGCGGCTTGAGGCGTACCGCCTCGACAAACTCCGCCACGGCCGCGGGAATATCGCCTGCCTGCAACAACACCAGCCCTAAATTACTGTGAGCTTCCGAAGAATTCGGGTTGCGCCGCAGGAGTTCGCGAAAGACATTGGCGGCGCCGGCGGTGTCGTTTTGTTGAGCGAGCAACAATCCCAGCTGTGTTCGCGCGTCGGCGTACTTGGGATCGAGACTGATGGCGTCATTCAACTCGCGGGCGGCCTCGTCCAGGACTCCCGATTGAGCAAGCGCGAGGCCGAGGTTGTAGTGTGCTTCCGCCACGTCTGGATCGGACAATACCGCCTTGCGAAGCTCATCGAGCGCGTGTGCGCGATCGTTCTGCCGCCAATACAGCAGCCCCAGGCTGGAGCGAGCCTGCGCATAGTCGGGTTTCAGCTCGATGGCTTTCTGGTAGGCCGTCTTCGCTTGTACGGGGTCCTGTTTGCGGTCCCAGGTGACGCCCAGAAAATAGTAGCCGGTGGGCAATTCGGGACTTTGCTCGACGGCCTGTTGAAACAGCGCCAACGCGTCGTCGAGCTTCTGTTGCTTCAGCGCCTCCACACCCTGAAGGATCAGGTATTTGCTTTGTGCCAGGCGCGCGCGAAAGGCCTTCAACGCTCCCAGGTCCTGGAGTTCCTTCTGCGCGGCAGCGGTATCGCCTTGGGTGCGCAGGGCGATGCCCAGGTTGTAGCGAGCCTTCTCGAAATCAGGCTTAAGCTCGATGGCGCGGCGGAACGCCTCAATCGCGGCAGCTGTGTTGCCGGCGGTTTTCAGTTCCATGCCGAGGTTGTATTGCGCTTCCGGATCCTTGGGATCGAGTTCGGCGGCTTTGCGAAACTCCGCGAGGGCGCTGGCGTTGGCTCCTTGGCGGCGAAGGGTAATGCCCAACATCGCATGCGCTTGGGCGTAGCGAGGATTCAGCGCCAGAGCGCGGCGAAATTCCGCGGCAGCGACAGGTAGATTGCCGAGCTGCCCTTCGACCAGACCCAGTTCGAGGTGCAATTCAGCGGAGGGCTTTGCCAGCAGCGCGCGCCGCAACTCTTTTCCTGCGGCCACCGGGTCGTTCTGCTGCACGTAAATGCGCGCCAGGAGGCGATGTGCCGGGACATTCGCGGGATCAATCGTGACGGCTGCGCGGAGTTCCTTGAGCGCCGCAGCCTGGTCTTGCAAGTCATACAAAGTCGCGCCTAAACCGTAAAGCGCATCGGCCCACTTTGGCTTGAGTTGCAGGGCGGTTTCGAACTCTTCGACGGCCTGTTTGGCATCACCTTTGTATTTCAGCGTGAGCGCAAGATTGTAATGGGTAGATGGGTCGTTGGGTGCGAGGGCCAATGACTGGTGGTATGCGGCTATGGCTTCGTCCCAGGATTTTTGGCGGGAAAGCTCGATGGCCTGTTGGCGGTAGGTTTCCGCCGTCTGCGCAAACGAAGGCACCGCGATGAAGACGGCGAGGAATAGGAAAACAGCTCTCACCCTGGCACAACGGAATGACGAGGGTGCCGCGGGATCATTCATTAATACAGTATGACGCGATTTGCGGTCTGCCACAGGCGAGGTCACAGGAAGTATCGTGTCCGAAGCTTCCTGTGACTCACCGAGGCTATTCAGTCCGGCCAAACGCCGGAAATCTTGCTACCAGTAGAACTTCCCGCTGATCTGTCCAATGCGCGGATCCCGCGCATTGTTGACAATCCCAAAGCCCGTATCGCTGATGTTCCCGGTGGGATTTATGAATTGCGCATGGTTGAAGATATTAAAGAATTCGAGACGCAGATCGAACGAGAATCTCTCATTGATCGCAGTTCGCTTCAGGATTCCGAAATCGGTGTTATTGAAGCCAGGACCGTGGAAGAAGCGTCGGTTGGCAGTGCCAAAACTACCGGGAGTGGTGTTAAGAGCGAATGCGCCCGGCAGGAAGTAACAACCCGTGCCAGATCCTGGTACGGTGGGGTCATATGTAGGGCAAGAGGTATTCACCTTACGCGGATCCACAATCTGCACGGGCCCCACGCGATTCGGCATGTCGGTGCCAGAGCTGCCATAGAGTGAAGCATCACCGTTCCCCTGATTCATCTGGATCGGGAATCCTGTCGAGAACCGCGTGATTCCCTGCATTTGCCAACCTTGTGTCAACCGCTTCGGAGCGTTCCTGAAAGCACGATCGAACGGAATGGCCCAGACATAACTGGCAACTAAGTTGTGCGAGATGTCCGACGACGACAGCCCTCGGCTCAATTTCGGATTGATGAAATTCACCGCGTCCCCGAACCCCGAAGAATCGTCCAAGGCCTTCGAGAACGTGTAGGCCACCAGGAACGTCACGTCTTTGGCTTTGCGTTCCACGGTGATTTGTCCAGAGTGGTAGATTGAATTGGTGTTAAGAAGTGTATTCCCGTTCCCTTGGCCATAACACAGCAGCGTCGCCGAATCCGGGCAGTAGTTGGTGGTGCTTAGCGCGTATGGAAATGCGGAGCTGCGGATCCGGGTGCCGTAAACGCAGCCGGGAAGCGGCGTCGGACTCACCGTGTTACACGGGACGGTGGCCGAAGGAAGCTGGAAAACGTCATTCTCAGCGCCAGGGCCGCAGCCGAGAGTTCCTCCTGCGGTCACGTCGATGGCATTTTGCGCCGTGAGTTGCTGGCACAGGGCCGGGTTGCCCGCATTGGCTTCCTGCGATGTGATGAGCCGGTGCCCCTCAGTCCCGACGTAAGCCAGGGTCAGTACGGTGGACTTGCTCAGCTCGCGTTGAATCGAGAGGTTGAAGTGCTCTGCATATGGCAGCCTGTTGTGGGTGCCGTAGCCCGGAAAGAAGACGAGCGGCTCGAACACACCAAAGTTTAGAGTCTTGTTTTTCGGATCTCCCGGAATCGGCAGAGCGTAAGGGAAACGTTGCCCCAGCGATTGCCCACTCTGTCGAGTCAGGAACGGTTGGTCAAACATGACCGATACGGGAGACTGCCAATACAGGCCGAACGGAGCGTCGGCCACCTCGTAGAACAGGTTCAAGTCTTCGACCGAAGTGTAGTACATCCCGAAAGCCGCCCGAATACTGCTCTTCCCCGGACCGCCAAAAATCTTGCCTAGAATTCCATCTGTAAATCCTGGCGAATAAGCCAAGCCCAGTCGAGGCCCGAAGTTGTTATACCTCGTCGGAGCCAGCGTCTTGGGAATTCCAGAGTCCCCGGGGAATACTAACCCTTCAGGTGCAAGTGGAAACACTGTGGACTGTTGTCCGGGAACCCAGGTTTGAATTTTTCCCTGTGTGTCGTACCACGGCATGCTCACTTCCCAGCGCAACCCCAGATTTAGAGTGAGATTTGATTTCACCTTCCAGGAGTCTTGCGCGAACGCTCCTCCATATTTCGTTCGCGAATCCAACACCTGTTTGGCCGCCTGGATGTAAGCACCGCCACAAGGGACGCAGGTGGCCCCCAAGAGGAAGTCCGCCATGTCGGAACCAGTCACCGAACCATCAAAGGTGAATTGTCCATTCGGGCTGGCGAAGTTACGTTCGTTCACCTGCAGATAGCGGAATTCCCCTCCAAACTTCCACGTATGTTTGCCGACTGCCTTCGAGAATACGTCGCTCACCGTATATGTAGTGTTGGGCTGAAACGTATTTAGTGTAGGCACCCCGATGTTTAAGCCGATGTTACTCAAGCTAACCTGCGGCATATACTCTTTAACTCCGGGCAGCGATACAATGCCGAGGGTGCCGGCCCCCGTTACGAAGCCGAGGTCCGAAAGGTTCGCGAAACTTCCCGCCGGGTTGTCCTTGTTGAGCACATTGCGGAAGATTGTGGCCCTGGCTTCGTTCACCGACGTCGCTCCCAGAGTCTTTGTGTTGCTTACCACAAACTGTTGCACCCGGGAGGGCGTGTTCGTCGGGAAGCCCGGCACAGTGGCGAAGCCAGCAAGCGCGTTGTCCACATTCGACTTGTCGAAATGGTAGTAGAAAGACCAGTTTCCGGTTAGCCGGTTATTGAAATCCACGCGCTCCCCGAACTTGTCGTCGTTGGCTACGCTTCTTTGGCTGTTATCCGAATAATTGTTCTGATTCCCCCCGAGCGTTGGCAAAGGAATATATGGGAGGATATGGGAAGTCGGCGCAGCCCAGGCTGACTGCGGGATGTTCGCAAGGCCGGTGGCCGGATTGACTGGAAATACGCACTGTGCTGTGGTGGCGCAGGCTGGGGTGATTACATTCCCCTGCGCGTCTGTGACCGCCGGGAAGCTGTACTGTTCTCCCACCGCAACGGCTTGGCCCCCCAAGCGCGTCGAAAGCACTCCCGCCCAGTACGGGCCATCGACTGTATTCGTCAAAGCGGAAGGGGCAAAGTTCCCAGCCCGCTGGTCTACCGTTGGCACCGTTACCTGGCCGGTCTCCGCACCTTGCACCTGCCGGGTGCCCTGGTAATCGGAGAAGAAGAATAGATGATCTTTCCAAATGGGCCCGCCCAGGGTGTACCCGAATTGGTTGCGGCGCAATTCGGACTTCGAGGATGTGAAGTAATTCTTGGCATCTAGTTTGTCGTTACGCAGGAACTCAAAGACATCCCCGTGAATGCTGTTCGTCCCGGACTTGGTGATGGCGTTGACGACCGCACCGCTGAATTTTCCGTATTCGGCGTCAAAGCTGTTGGTGATCAGGCGGAATTCCTCGATGGAATCCAAGTTGGGCACCAAGCCTGCGCCGAGGTTGCGCCCTTCACTGACGTCTCCGCCGTTCACCAAAAACGCGTTCGCGGTTTCTCTTTGGCCATTCACCGATATGTTGCCCGCGCTCAAAATCCCAGAGACTGGACGAGTCCCGAGTCCGTTAGTCCCGCCGCCTTCGATCGTCCCGGCCGACGCGGGCGCAACGCCCGCTTGCAATCCCAGAAGGTCGATGAAGCTGCGTCCGTTCAGCGGAAGAGCGAGCATCTTCTTCGAGTCGATGACGTCCCCAAGCTGCGTGCTTTCGGTCTGCACTTGCACGGCATTGGCTTCCACGCTGATGACCTCTGTTGTGGCGCCGACGTTCAGGGTTACATCCAGGGCCAGTTCGTCGTTCACTTTTACGGTGATTTCTGTCGTGCTATAGGTTTTGAACCCCGGGGCGGTGACAGTGAGTTTGTACACTCCGGCTGGCAAGGCCAGCAGGCGGTACGAACCGTCCGGGCCCGAAACCACTTCCTGGTGGAAATTGGTTTGCGCGTTCTCAATAACGACGCGCGCCCCGCCAACCACCGCTCCGGTGCTGTCGTGCACAACGCCCGAGATCGAGCCAGTGACGTCCGCACGGAGAGCGATCGGACTGACAGCCAGAACGAAAATCAAAAAAAGAGCTGCCGCTAGCTTGCTGATTAGTTTTTTCATAGGAACCTCACCCCAAACTGCACTCTGCGCGAAGAATCTCACAAACCGCCAAAACCATCAATAGCTAAATTTAAAACGGTTGAATTAATTTAACGAATGATCGTCCGGTGTCGATTCGTGCACTTGTTTTCTTGTCGTGTAACCTATTTTCGGAGTCAGCAAATTCGGCCCTCACGTGGCCGCACCGTCTCGCCTTCGCTGCCGGATACTTCATCCCATACGTCCGAATTGCCGGCCCAATGCTGTTCATCCTCGGAACATTGTGTCCAGCAGAAGGCGATTCATTTCGAAACTATTCGTAATGAAACAGAATAAAACGCAACTTGTCAAGAAACTTGTGAAACAAGGCCGGAAATGCACGGATTTGCCTGGTCCCTCTTTGACGCCCTGGGCACTGACAAGACCGTTACAGTTCCGACCGCCTCCACCACTAGCCCCGAAGTATGCCGCAGATGCCCACACCTCAATTTGTTGAGAAGCGAACCGTATCGCCGCGCAGATTGCCGCAGAACGCGGGCTCAGTCTGACCGGGAATCGGCCACCACGGCCCATTGGGTGCAAGACTCGGCCGTCTCACGGAAGGGAGACTTCTAAATTATTCTCTATTATTGGGCGAGGATAATCCTTATAACTTCCGCATTTGGAACAGCCTGGTACAGCACGTAAGCATGCCCCTCATCATGTATGACTTCTGCACGCATTGTTCGATTCCCTTGGCCAACTTCAACGACCCGCCAATCGATAGGTACGTAAGTTTTCAATGTGAGAGGGAGGTCGTAGCTCAGGTCAGTCAGATCGTCGCGCAAAACCACTGAAAGCGCGTCACCATCCCGGTACGAACGAACCTCGCCATGCGCGCGTTCCCGCATGTATTTGGTCACATCTTGAAATGTAGCGATCCACAAAGAAGCTTCCTTGGACTTCATGTATTCAAGGTATTGCTTTATTTCCGCGTGTTTTTTGGGCTCCCAGCCGATGCCATCGACACCGTGCGAAACGAAAACCAACCAGATGTTGTTGTGGGTAGCTGCGGTATCCACCCACGACTTGATCAGTTCCATTGGGGTTTTCGTCAGCACCCCACGCTGCCAGCGGACGTACTCTTTTTTGGAGAGCGTTGGATCTTCGGTACTGTCGCGGTCAAGGTCTTCCACGAAGGAATCCGGGATGCGATTGCGCGCGGTTTGATAACGCTGCAGGGCAAAGGCTACGCCGCGAGAGTCCTCGCTGCCGTACGGACACTCAACCGAAAATGTGTGCTTAAAACCGAGTTGGTCGAGGATCTCTTGCCGGCTTTTCTCCAGTTCGTAGATCAGGTTGGCATCATCAAGGGCCGCTACGCGCGGATGGGTAACCGTATGGCTCGCAAATTCATATCCGCGCTTGGATAGCGCGTCCAACTCCTTCCAGGTAACGCCACCTTCCCGATTCGTGGAGGCTTCGCGCGGCGCCACGGGCTTAAATGCTCCCTGACGCACCTTCGCATACGCATCGTCCACAATCGCGTACGCTTTGGCGTAGTTCTTTTCTTCGTCGTATGTTTCGCCGGCGCGCGTATGGTAATCGCCGGTCCCTTGATAGCCGAGAAAAGGTAACGCGGATGCCCGCTCGAAGAAGTTGTCTTTGTTCGTCGGAGCGGTGGCGGTCTCCGCAAGGATCGTCTTGATCGGCCTGCCGATGAACGTACCGTGGTATTGAGAACCCGGAATCTGGCCGGTAATTATGAAGAAAGTGGCGGGAAATCCAAAGCTGTCCATGAGGGGAACCGCCACCCTGAACTGATTGATGCTTCCATCGTCGTACGTCAAGGAGACCGCCGCGTTTTTGCCGTATTGCCACTTTGTAATTTCCGTCTGTCCCACTTGACCAGGCGAAGGGCGCGCGGAACAGAGCATTAGCCCGGCGATAACGAAACAGCGTGACCAATTGTTGTATGTCATCTCAATCCTCATCGCACTTTGCCACGGATTAGCGAACCGCAGACCAAGCGGAAGCTGGAATTGTATAGGCTTGATGACAAGCGAAAACGTTCTATGTTCCAACCTCAGTTTTTTTTCTCAATCATGCCCTGGCGCAGTCTCCTTTGCTGCCTCTGCCAACCAGTGCTGCAGTACAGCCAGGTATTTTGGCTCTATATCTCCGAACTGCACGCCTGCTCCGATGTTCGGCTGCGCGTAGATGATCCTCCCCTTGGTGTGGAAAACACTGGTTTCCTCCGTCCAGATCTTCAGCAGAATGGGCGTATCCACGGGAAACGGATTCATCATGTCCAGATAACAGCCATGCAAACTCAACTCGCTGACCCGGGAAGCAACCCGCACCTCCGATTTTTCCTCCAGTAACTCCGCGGCTGCGAAAAAAATGTACCGGGGTGTTCGACGCTTTTCTTGTTCCATAATGTCCTCCTCCGGACTGGGACGTCACCTCTCCGTGGGGCCTTCACCATCGTAAGCCTACCTAGCGGAAAAGACTCTTGTAATGGCGGGTGTCGTTAACGAAGAAGAACGCTCTAACCGGAGAACTCGTTTCAAAGCACCGGCTGATATTCGCCCCTAAAGCGCCGCTCGGCAGGTCGCCTACGGATAAATTCCTATTGACTCCGAGTGCCACGCGAGCATAATGCGCCTACCCCCCGCACCTTATAGCCTTGGAGGCCACATGCCTCGTTACGATTTATTTCAACTCGATAAAGGTTCACATATCTGGGTGGGAACTGCAGAGACGATGCATGAGGCGAACGCGCACGCCAAGCGGCTTGTCAACTGTCCCGAGTGCGTCGTCCTTGACCAGACGACGGGTGAGAAAATCGTTATCAAGGCTGGCCTGACCGTCGAAAAAATGAAGAGTCCGTCTGATTACCGGCATTCCTGAGGTCGTGTATGGAAACAAAAGCGCGACTCGCCTGCGGAAGACGGAGAAACTCCCGCCCGCGCGCGAAACACATCAGTTTCCTGAACTTCTCATAGCGTCTCCTTGATGGTGCCCTCCACATTTCTGTACCGTCTCAGCTCGGTTATACGTCAGACTACTGTCGCCTCTACGCAACGGGTAGCTTGGCAAACCTATGCGATTGAGTCCTGGACTCCTTCCAGTTATTTTTTGTTCGTCCTTTATTTTACTCATGGCTCCTTGCCTCATGGGGCATCAGTTACAACAACCACCTCCTGTAGTCCGGTCGTTCGTAAACGAAGTGCTTGTGCCTGTCGTGGTCCGCGACGCCCAGGGGCACGCTGTCGGCAATCTAACGAAGGACGATTTTCAGGTTTTTGACAACGGTAAGCCGCAGACGATCAGTGGTTTCACGATAATCAAGCGAGCTACCGAGGCCTCTGCAGCGAATTTACCCGCTCCCAGTCCAGACGCCGCCGACTCTCTCGTCGTTTCACAGCCGATCTCTCCCGCTCAGCGTTTTGTCGTCTTCCTGTTCTTATCTTGCCTACGAGCGTCGGGAACATAAGTATCAGCACAATTATTGGAACTGGCGTCACAGCCATCCAGATCGCGATTAACCACGGTGTTTCTAACCGCCCGAATCTGCGGATCAGCCGCACGATTTGTTCAAAAGTGGACAGCCTTTCTTTTTCTAGAGGCCTAACCTAAGCAAAGACAGCGCCGTTCTGAATCCAAAGGATGGGTAAAAACTATGTTTCACTTGGTCTGGTATGTGCTTATTGGGCTACTCTCGGGCGTCATCGCGAAATCGGTGATGCACGTGCACATAACGATTTTCTGGACAATCGTGCTCGGCATCATCGGATCGATCATCGGCGGCGGCGTTGCCCACATGTTTTCGCGCCCGACAAATGAACGCTATCATCCCGCCGGCCTCATTTTGTCTACGCTCGGCGCAATTTTGGTTCTCTTCATTTGCTACAAGCTGAATATTCATTTTCCTGCGGTGTAGCCTAACAGATGTAAATCGGCGTAGGTCCTTTCAACTGGAGAGGCTAGACCAACCCAAGACTCAGGCTCCCAGTACCGGAACCGGGCACCTGGGCTGTTTCCCGGCGCGTGCGATTCTCTGCTAGGATTTTTGTGGCGTGGCCTGCGAAACATCAACGCGACGACAGCAAGAGCTGCGCCTCGCCGCGCCGCCCCGGGGTTCATATTCCCTCCCGCCAAAAGGTTTCTGGGCCGCCGCGCTCCTTGCGATCGCGGCGGTTTTTTTTCTCTATGCCCCGTCGTTGGAGTATCACTTCATTCTGGACGACCACCGGTTCACCGGCGATCCGCGCATCCAGTCGCCTGGCCACGTCGGCGAATACTTTACGAACTACGTCTGGGCGCAATTCACGGGCGGCCCGCCAAGCTTCTACCGTCCGTTGTTTGTGTTGTGGATGCGAACGAATTTCATCATCAACGAAATGTCTCCCTGGGGCTGGCATTTTCTCAGCGTCGTGAAACACGTGGCCGTCGGTCTGCTGTTGTACCTGCTGGCATGGAGACTCACCCGCGACCGTTTCGCCGCGCTAGTCGCGGCTGCGCTGTTCGCGTTGCATCCGGCCCAGACCGAAAGTGTAGCGTGGGTCACCGTTCCCGATCCGCTGATGTCCATTGGCGTGCTGGCGACACTGCTTCTTTATCTGAAGTATGCGGAAACACTGGCCGAGGCCGCACAGAGCAAAAAAGCCAAAAAGAAAACGCAGAAAGAGCCGCTGCTCGTGAATACGCCTTCGCGCTCCGCGCTGCCTTGGTTGGTCACCTCGGCGGTTGTCTGCTTTTTGACGCTGCTGACAAAGGAAACCGCCGTCATTTTGCCGGTCATCGTCCTTCTGCTCACGCTCGTGATGCTACGCGCCGATGCTTCCGCAGGCACGACGCAGAGAAAACAAGGCGGCTACTTTGGGCTGCTCGTCGCTCGCATTGCCGCCGCGCTCCGGCTGACTGCGCCGTTCGCGTGTGCCGCGGCCCTTTACTTTTTGTTGCGGCTCAACGCGTTCAGCGGAAAGCTCGTTTCCCTCACCCAGCATTTGCCCTGGAGCACCGTCGTGCTGTCCTGGCCGTCGATCCTCTGGTTTTACGCGAAGGTGTTGTTCTGGCCGGTCCGCTCTTATGCGTACGGCGACCCAAACTTGGCGGAACGATTTTCCCTGCGTGGCGTATTCTTGCCGGGCTTGGGCGTCGCATGCCTCGTTGGGGTCCTGACAGTGGGGTTATTCTGGCTCTGGAAAAAAGCGCGGCGTGAACTTCCCACTGCGGAGGCGGCCGGCGTTGAGTACGCCCTACTGATCGGGACGCTCCTGCTCGTCCTGCCGGTTCTCCTGACACTGAATCTCAACGTGCTTAATCCCGGTGATTTTCTGCATGGCCGTTACGTCTACTTGTCCTCGATCGGCTTGATGCTTCTGGTCGCCGCCGCATGCCGGGTCGCCGGAAAAGTGCGGGTGCGGGTACTGTGGGTGGCGGGGCTCGTGGCGATTGCTTTCGCGGTGCTGGCACTCGCTCAGGAACCGCAGTGGAAAGATGACGTGACGCTTTTCACAGTGGGACACGAACTCGCACCAAACAATCCGTGGGTGGCCCTGAACCTGGAGCGTGCCCACGTCCAAGCGGCGCTACTACTCGTCGAGCACGGCCGCTGCGGCGAAGTGCAGCCAGTTTTCGAACGCGTGACTCGCGAATATCCCCAGGAGTGGTCGGCATGGGCCGGCCTTGGCTATTGCTACTTCACGCTAAACAATCTCCCCAAAGCCGAAGAGTCCCTACGCCGCGCCGCGCTGCTCTCCAAAGATCCCCGCACTATCCAACTCTGGCAGGAGCTCCGCGCCCAAATGGGGCTGCCTGCTGCGCCTCCGCCGCTCGACTGAACGAAGCCTGTTTCGATCTGGAAGCGTGAGAGTTCCTCTCCTTACTTGCCTTGAGCGTTATCGATCCGCAAAAAACGCGCAGCGTTGTTGTACAGGATGTCGCGTTTCTGTTGGGGCGTCAGGTAATCGGCGTTCTGAATGATGCTGATCGAATAGGCCATCAGCTTGGGCCAGAGCAGTTGGTCGGTTCCGAACATCACGCGGTCCTCAAATCCGGCATCCACCAGTCGCTCGATATAACGATTTACTTCCTTTATGGGATAGCTCCAGATCAGCCCTGCGACGTCGACGTAGACGTGCGAGTTCGCTTGCAGCAGGGTGAGCATCTCTTCAATCATGGGATAGCCGGCATGCATCACCTGAACGCGCAATTTCGGGTGGCGCGCCAGGAGTTCCTCGAACAGCAGCGGGTTGCCCATGGAGCCGCGGAATTTTGGCATCATGACGTTCGCGCGTCCTGAGCCACCGGTGCCCATATGGACCGCCACGGGGATATCGAGTTCCTCGGCGAGAGCGAAGTACTTATCGACCGAAGGATCGCTAGGGGAGATGCCCTCATATTGGAGCCCGATCTCGCCCATCACTTTGAAGCCGTCGGACGTGAAATTTTTTCGCAACTCTTCGAGGGGAACGCGCTGGCCGGGAGCCATCCCGTTTTGAAAAGATGTGCCCGGGATGATTCTGGCCGGCGCGGCGTCCTTCCATTTCTGCACGCTCTTTGCATCGCCAAAAATCACCGCCGTGACGTTGAGGCGGTCCATCTCAGCTAAAACGTCTTTCATATACTCGCCCGGCGCGGACGGATATAACGCAGGCGTGCACGGCTCCTTCACCCAACCGAAAGGCTCTTCCTTGTCTTTAGGATCGGACGCCGTAAACTTCGAAGTGTTTGGGCACATCGGCGCGACGCCGGGGAAGGTCCCATCCATGGCGTGGACATGAACATCGATCACCGGCGGAGCCTTGCTCTCCGTGTTCTGAGCAGGAGAGACCATCGGGTAAGATGAGAGGAGTACGGCGCAATATAGAAGTCGCCAGATGGTACTGGAGCACATTCAGAATCTCCCTTGCGCGTGTGCGCAACTTCGAATATGGAGACCTATATCACAGCTCTAACATTCGTGCGGCCCAACTCCGTCCGGTAAACGCAATATAAAAGGGCCCCCGTTTGGAAGTAAGTTGCGGCACATGAGCCGTCCCTTCGCATCCACCAATCCCAGCTAGATGGGTTTGCAGTATGGTGCTCTCCAACAATTCAATCCAAGGAAGCACAACCGACATGTTCCCTCACATCTCCGACGACGATAGAGTCTTGCTAATCGTACTAGGAGTGGTCAATAGCCGCCAATGTTATAGCGGAACGGTTATCTCCCAAGGATATAAACATGTATAATAGTTGACATCGTTCATCCAGAATCCCATGCGGCATAATCCAAGCCAAAGCGAGTTCCGCTCGCGAATTGTCTGCGCTCTGCTGTGTGCAGTCATTCTCTATCCTGCTGCGCTACTTTCCGGCTGCGGCGGGGGCAGCAGCGGCTCGACAGCGCCACCTCCAGTGCCCGATTTTTCTTTGGCATTGAACCCGGCGTCGATTTCGATTACTCCAGGCGGAACTGCTCAGATCTTGGTAAGCCTCACGGCGCTTAACGGATTTTCGTCCAGTGTCTCGGTTCAACTCTCCGGATTGCCGGCTGGAGTTACCGCCTCAGCTCTGACGTTTACGGTCAGCGCGGGCAGTTCCCAAACTGTCATCTTGACTGCGGCGAGCAACGCAGCTGCGACAACCACGACGGTGGTCCTCACCGGGACGTCCGCTTCGCTGACGCATACCGCAAGTCTTCCCGCGCAAATAACCGCACCGCCTCCTCCGCCTGATTTCTCTATCGGATTGAACCCGGCGTCGATTTCGATTGCTCCGGGAGGTACCGCTCAAACTTCGCTAAGCCTCACGGCACTGAACGGATTTTCGTCTAGCGTCCCGGTGCAGATATCCGGCTTGCCCGCAGGAGTCATGGCGTCATCCTCGACGCTGACGGTCACCGCAGGCAGTCCCCAGACGTTGACCTTCTCGGCCGCGGGGAGCGCCGAAGCCACAATGGCGACGGTGGCATTCACCGGGACATCCGGTTCGCTTACGCACACTATAAATCTAGGTGTGCAAGTTAGCCCCCGGCCGTTCCTTGGTGATTTATTCATGCGCCTGCCAGGCGCGGAGATCGGTAGACCGACTCTCGCTGGGGCGTATGACGAGGTCTTAAAACAGATTTTCTATAGCAATCCTAATTTCAATTCCGTGGAGGTATATTCCACGATAGACGGCCACAAGGTAGGTGCAGTGTCCATTCCCGGTCCAGCCGGACTAGCGTTTTCACCAGATTTCTCGAAACTCTATATAGGCACCATCACACCTTCGGTCTATGTCATCGATCCCGTGGCCCTCAAAGTAGAGCAGCAAATCGTGGTTCCGTTCTATCTGACATCGCCGAGTGGCCCGTCCTATGGGACAGAGATGCCCATCGTGCCCTACCCCATGGCAGATGGAAGCGTGCTTATGGGTATGGGAGTGACCGCAGTATCTGAGGACCCGGGAAACCCGGTGCAAGTCTCGGATCTGGTCCGCTATGATCCGGTCGCGGGCACATTCACACTGGCCGATCCGGGACCTAGCAATCTCGCTAGCAACCCGGCGCGCTCGGCCGATGGCAAGTATTTGTTCGTGTACGGCTTCGAGGGGAGCAACGGCTATGGACTAGAGATCTACTCGGAGGCCGCTAAGAGTTATTTACCCGTGTTTGGTCAGGTCCAGAACGCCGGTGAGTTGCTGGCGGCGAATCAGGACGGGTCTCAATACGCGACGGTGCAGGAGATAGCGTCGTACGGGGAAGGCAGTGCACAAATCAATTTCTTGAGCGCTAATCTTCAGCCGGAACCGCAGAGCTATACCGTCAACACGACCATTAGCGCTGCAATTTACAGCCGGGACGGCAAATACCTTTATCTGGCGACTAACGCGGGATACATCCTGGTGCTTGATACGCAGACGGGAATTCCGACGGGTTACCTGGGCCTTTCGTTGGCAGGATTGTTCACCTATTCAACGCTTTTCGACGTCGACGAAAATTATCATTTATATGGCGGAGCCGCAGGCGGAGCATACATCTTGAATGCCACGCAAACGGCGGCAACTCCACCGACGGCGGTTCCGGATTTTGCAACCTCGACTAGCGCAGCAAACCCAAATGTCGGGCCGCTCACTGGGGGCACCCAGGTTCAGTTCGTTCCAGCTCCTGCTGGAGCCGGAAATGCGGACGGAATTGCTAACTCGATGGAAGCCTATTTTGGAACGATGCCTGCACCACAGGACACGGTTGGGTCATATTCCTCGTCGTCGAATGGCGAGAATTTCGTCACAGCCACCGCTCCCGCAACAATGACGCCGGGGCCGGTCTCGGTTTTGCTCACGGACGCGAACAACAACGTGGTCTTCCTGCCGGATGCGTTTACCTATGGTCCAAGAATTCTGCGCGTACAGCCCAGCGCAGCCGGACCCGCGGGCGGCGATTCGATCACCATCTTTGCGTATGGTCTGGGGTTTTTCGATCTGTCGGACATCCACGTGACGATCGGTGGCACGGCTGTGGACATGCAGAACGCCACTTTGAATTCTTATGTATCTAACACGTTTCCGGAGGCGTCAGTGACGATTCCCGTCCCTCCAGGCACGCCGGGCTGGGCAGATGTGCAAATCACAACGAGTAACGGCACGGACACGTTGAAGCGGGGCCTGCAATATCTGAGCGCGGAAACCGAGATTACGGGAGGGCCTTTTGCTTTTGCGGTTTACGATGCGGTACGCAACCTCTTCTATCTTACGGGCAACGGCAACACCGTTTCTGTGTTCAACCCCATTAGCCAGTCGATGGGCCAGGCGCTGACGTCGAGTTCCGTTAGCTCGGGCGCCACGCTGCAGCAGGAAGCGATAACCCCAGACGGTTCCAAGCTGCTGGTAGTGGATCCCACGGATCTGGCGATCATTGTCTTCGATCTGGTGGCCGGAGCGAGTACGAAAGTTAATGTGGCTCTGCCCTCCGACCCAACAAATAATACCGCTCAGCCGACTAATGTCGTGGCGTCCGCAAACAACCGCGCTTTTGTCGGCGTTACGCCCTGCCTGCCACTACGTGAGATTGACCTTGCGAACATGACGGTCCAAGGCCGAACCGATTTATCCATTGGTTGCGCTGCTGCCTACACGCCTTATCCAGAATTTGGGTCTGCAAGCGCTGATGGAAGCACGATTGTTTATGCTGCGAGCAACGGTACGCAGTTTGGTCTAAGTCCGTCAGGACCGGAATACGTCTGGCGCTACAACGCTTCAGCGGACTCGTTTAGCGGACCAGTTATTTTCCACGATCGGCCATGGATGCTTGGCGTGCTGCCAACAGTGGATGGAGACGGAGGCGTGGTCGGCCTTCCGCAAGGCATTCTGGACGCGCAGCAGTTGCCTAAGGTGAACATCCTATCGGCGGAAGTGATCGGCGCAATGAACGGCACGGGAAGCCTTATGTATGGAGTCGGCTATGAAGGCAGCCAGATCGTTCTCTCGGACACACACAACGGTCGCGGCT
>Ga0210394_10002739_pt1 | contig 23610 bp, 19 predicted proteins | sample IncBWC12MmetaG_FD_160121 | JGI IMG/M metagenome (GOLD analysis project Ga0210394, IMG submission 160121) | Forest soil microbial communities from Barre Woods Harvard Forest LTER site, Petersham, Massachusetts, United States - Inc-BW-C-12-M | ecosystem: Environmental > Terrestrial > Soil >... | reverse complement strand
GACCATTCCGTCCTGGGCTCCGACTTATTTCGGCAACGTTTCACCCTTCTGCCCAATCACAATCGGATAGCGAATGAAACCTGAAGGTCGCCGCCGGCACTTGAAAAACCACTTTCAAACCGCTGCGGCCTTCAGCCCCAGGCTCTCAACGACCTGTGGTGCGCCGATTAGAAAGGTAATTGAATACGGCCTGCTTACGTCGCCTCCCCTCTCTCACGGCGACAACAAAGAAGCCACAACGATCCTTGCACGGCGGGTAGCTACAGACCCGTTACCCCTGGCTCCGGTCGGCCGCAGGTGGGCAGGTGGGGGCGGAGACGAGGTCCCGTCAAGGCCACGCCGAAGCAAGCCCAGCGCACCTCTTCCACATCCCCCCATCTGTTCCCCAACTCAATCGCCGCATCGCTCCACATGAGCTCGCGCTGACAGGTCCCACGGGATACCGGGCTTCTCACGGATTCGACCGAGAGCCGTTGACGCGGTCTAGTCCGTTGGCCGCTATGGCCGTGTCGGCCTGTGGATTCGCGATCGGCCGCGTCACCGCATAGCCGATAGCAACCCTGCGAAACATGCACGGCTGCTAGCGCCTGCGCCTTCCCGAAGCGTTCCAGAGCAATCCACGGCTACTTGAGGGTAGCCGGCGTGGCGCTTTGCCTCGATAAGGCACCGCTGCTCTGACTTTATCGCGCGGAACCACTTCTTAGGCCTCCGATATGACTGGAAGCACTTATGAGCTGTCTGCAAAGGCTCCTCGGCCTCATCATCTGGGCGTCGTTCATCGTGTGTCGACCCGCCCACCCAGCTGAATCGATCAGTGTGACCGGTCACGCTGACCCGCTTACGATTCGCTGCACGTCGCACATGGTCCGTGAAGGCCGGGCCGCGCGCCGGCTGCCACTGACCCTGCCGCAGATCGTTCGTCAGGCTCAGCACTTCTGCGGCGACTTAGCCGATGCGGCTGCGATCGAGCGCGAGACCGCGCGCACGTACCACGCCTACGAGTTGTTGGAGGCAGGGTCAACGCTCTCGCGCTGGCTTGTAGACGAACCGGAACTGTATCTGTGGACGCAGTCGATGATTCGTGTGAGCGGCGGTCACTGCGACTCGATCCATGGCCTGGATGTCTTCAGGGACAGCTACGTGATCAGTTGCGACCACGGTGAGCACACCTACGTGGTTCGCCACGACGGCACGTTGGCCGGACTGTAATGACGGAGCAGACCGCGGCCGGCCTGGTGAATCCTACGCCGCCACTTGCTGGACCGCCGGGAACTGGATCACGGCTGCGTCGGTAACCGACGTGCGGTCAGCCCGCGTGACGGGATGGCCGGCGCAGTAGTTGCCCCAGGCGACCATCAGCATCTGGCGCTCGGCCAGGAATCTCGCTCTGTTGTACGCCCGGCGCACGCGGTCAGTCTCGTTGTGCGCCAGCGCGACCTCGACGACGTCCGGCCGCGCGATGGCTAATTCGTTGGCCCAGGTCGAAAACGAAGCGCGAAAGCCGTGTACGGTCACGCGCTGCGTCGTCACCTTCTTTCCCCACAGGCCCATGCGTTGGAGCTGGATCAACATCGCCATATTCGACATCGCCCTGCTGTTGCCGGCGGTCGAAGGAAACACGAATTGCGGATGCTGCCCGGCTTGGCCTTCCAGGATCTCGATCACGCAATCGCACAGGTACACGACGTGCTGTTCACGGCCTTTCATCTTCGCGGCCGGGATGGTCCAGGTGCGCTGCGGCAGATCGAATTCGGGCCACTCGGCCATCAGCGCCTCGGCGGTGCGCGCGGCAGTGAGAATCGTGAATTCGAGGCAGCGCGCAGCGTTGCCTTTCCTGAGCCGCAGATCGGACATAAAGCCCGGTATTTGTCGGTAGGGCATCGCTGCATGGCTGCCGGGGTCACGACGTCCGGCGCGCTTGCGCAACTCCCTGCGGATCGGCCCGGTGGGATTGTCCGGGCGCAGCCTTTCGATCACGGCCGCGTCGAAGACCGTCCCCAGGCGCTGATAGACCCGCCAGCCCGTGTCGGGCACCTTGCGCAGGACCGGCACCAGTGTGTCCAGAAGATCGATCGCGGTTACCGCGGCGATTGGCGTATTAAGCACCCGGGCGCCGACGTGCCGCTCGATGCTCTTGAGCCATTCCTGGCCGTGTCGGTCGGCTCGAATCGGCTCGATGTGAGCGGCGTGATAAGCGCGCGCGAACTTTCGCAGCGTGGTCGTGGTGGACTTCTTTTCGGCCCTCGCGTCGACTTCCTTCTTGCGGGCTTCCTCGCGTTCCGCAGCCTTCAAGTCGATCGGATCGCGCGGCGGCTTCTCGTCCAGCAGCTTGCGCGCGTCTTCGGCCTTCTCCCTCGCTCGCGTCAGCGATGCGCCCGCCGCTTGCTGGCTGCTGCGATCGGTCGCGCCCAGGCCGAACTCGCGGCGCTTGCCACTCGGTGCCGTGTACCTGAACACCCACGATGCGGTGGTGTCCTTCAATTTGCCGCCGGACTTCACGCGCAGGTAAAGACCGTCGCCGTCGCTGTGATCACCCTCGCCGGCCGCTTGAACCCGCCGCGCGTTGAGAAGATGCCGTGCCATGTGCTGCTCCGTTCCGCCAGTTGTTCCGCCAGAAATTGCCGCGCCGAAGCGCATTCGGGGGAATTCACTTGCACCTATCGAACGGTAAAGACGTTCGATTAGCGTCGCAAATTCAGCGGGTTACTGAACTCACAAACACTCAGGTGCATTTACGGAAGGATGTTAAGAGGTGGCCAAGGGCGGAATCGAACCACCGACACAAGGATTTTCAGTCCTCTGCTCTACCAACTGAGCTACTTGGCCTGCGCAAAACCAGCCACTGCAATAGCTGCCCTGCACACAGCCGCCGCACACGATGCTCCGCGTGCAGGGCTGAACCCATAATGATAGCGGATGCGGCGGGATGGCAAGGGCTCAAAGTTGACCGGCACCCCAGCGGTCGTCGAAGTCCCGCTTGGCCCGTATGTACTCGTTCACGCATTCGACGCTGGTCTGGTTCGCCTCGATCGCGCAGCGTGGGGAGCGCTGGAAGAAATCTTTCCAAGCCGCTTCTTTGCGCGCGGCTTCACGTGCTTTCCGCTCGGCGTCGGTAGGCGTTGCGGCCTGCCCGGATCGAGCATCGACGGTGGCACGGGCCCTGACGGCGCTTTCGATAAGCGCCTGCGCCGCACGCGAGACCTGTTCGCCTAGGGTTGGCATGTAATACAGGCACGCGAGGATCAGTCCCAGAAAGGCGATGACCCCGACGGAGTAGGCTATTTGGCGAGTGGATTTGTTGGGCATCGAAGTCGATCTTCGAGGACGGTCAGGTCCTCAACCTTCTGTTGAACGACAACATTTGGTTTGCCGCGCGGGGCTTCCCAATCCATGCTCGTAAACCGAATGTGATCCGGTGCGATGTCTTTATGTTAAGAGGTTTCACATGGAATCGACTGCTCTGTGCGGATACGGCTCAACCGTGAATCTGATCGGGTACGATCGTCCGTCGATTCGTAGGGCGTGAACAGACTCGGGTCATGGGCGTTCGTGGATTTCGCTCGCGCTTGCATGGCGCGCGCAAGCGGAGCGACTGCCCGCTGCTGGCGGTAGCGATATGTGCGACGGTGGCGGGGTGCGCCCTCGGACCTGAGTACAAGCGCCCCGAAACACCGATGCCGACCGCTTGGCGCGGGGCCTCGGTCTCGGAAGGGGTGACCTGGCCGTCCGCCGATTGGTGGCGTGCGTTTGGATCGAGCGAGCTGGACGGCTACATACAGCAAGCCAGACAAGCCAATAACGACATCGCCGCTGCGGTTGCACGGGTGCGGCAGGCCGATGCGCAGGCGACTGTCGCCGGCGCGGCTTTGCTGCCGACGGTCGGGGCGGGTGTTACCGCCCTCACCGAGCGGCAGCAAACGACCAGCGGGCCCTATTCGGACTTTCACCAGATCTCGCCGCAGCTCACGGCGAGCTACATGATCGATTTCTGGGGAAAGAACCGGGCCGCGCAGTCGGCGGCGATCGCCACGGCCACCGCAAGCCGCCGCGACCAGGCGACCGTCGAGCTCACGGTGATGACGGGCGTCGCGCTCACCTATTTCTCGAGCCTCGAGCTGCAGGACCGCCTTGCGGTGGCCGGTGGGAACGTCGCGGCGGCGCAGACCACGCTGAAGGGCCTGCGGCTGCAATTGGCCGCGGGAATCGCCACCGCGCTGGATGTGGCGCAGCAGGAAACCACCGTGTCGACGCTGAGCGCGGCGATTCCGCCGCTTCGTCAGCAGTTGCAGCAGACGATCGATGCGCTGGCGATCCTGGTCGGTCAGCCACCCGAGTCCGTCAACATCACGGCCGTCACGCTGGCAGACCTGTCGCTTCCGGTCGTCCGTCCCGGTCTGCCCTCGGAACTGCTCGAGCGGCGCCCCGACGTCGCGGAGGCCGAGGCGCAGCTGATTTCGGCCAACGCCAATATCGCAGTCGCCCGCGCGGCGCTGTTTCCCAACATCGAGCTGACGGCATCCGGCGGCTTTGCCAGCTCGTCGCTGTCGACGCTGCTGCATTCATCGAGTCGCGTCTACTCCGCCGCCGCCAGTCTGACGCAACCGATCTTCGAAGGCGGGGCGCTCAGGGCCCAGGTGGAGTTCGCACAGGCTCGGCGCGACGAGCTGGTCGCAAACTATCGGAAGGCAATCCTCTCGGCCTTAGCCAATGTCGAAGATGCCCTGGCCGCTGTGCAACAGTCGACCGAGCAGGTCAACCGCCAGCAAACCGCAGTTGCCAAGGCGCGGCGCGCGTACCAGATCGCTCAGGCACAGCTGCATGCAGGAACCGTCAGCATCCTGACGGTCCTCAATACCGAGACCGCGCTCTTTTCGGCGGAGGATACGTTGATACAGGCGAAGTTCGCGCAGGTGCAGGCGCTCGTCAGCCTGTTTCAGGCGCTGGGCGGAGGCTGGCGGGAAGAGTCGGCCGGATGATGGGGGCACGCCTGAGCGGGTTGACCGGCCGGATGATCCGGGCGGCGCGGCGACCTCGCGTCGCGATGGCAGCGGCGGCATTGATCCTGCTGTTGATCATCGGGGTCTATGCGGCATCCGATGCGCCGCAAAAATCCGCCGCCCCTTCTCCCGGCGCGGCCCAACCGGTTCGCGTCGAGACGGCAGTGGCGGCACACAAGGATGTGCCGATCTTTCTCGAAGGCCTTGGCACCGTGCAGGCCTACTACACGGTGACGGTCACTCCGCGCGTGGACGGCGAATTGCTGTCGGTTGGCTTCAGCGAGGGGCAGACGGTCAAGCCGGGCGACGTGCTGGCGCAGATCGATGCCAGGCCCTATCAGGCCGCGCTGGATCAGGCGATCGCGATGAAGGGCAAAGACGCGGCACTGCTCGAGAACGCCCGGCGCGACCTGGCGCGATACATATCGCTGGCTCCGGAAGAGTTCACCAGCGAACAGACGCTGGAGACGCAGCGCTCGCTGGTTGCCCAGCTCGAAGCCCAGCTGGTTGCCGATCAGGCAGCAATCGACAACGCAAAGACCCAGCTCAGCTACACGACGATCAAATCCCCCATCTACGGCCGCACCGGCATACGCCTGACCGATCCCGGCAACATCGTGCACGCGGCCACTTCGACCGGCATCGTCGTGGTGACCCAGGTGCAGCCGATCTCGGTCATCTTCACGCTGCCGGCGGACTCGCTGTCTCAAGTGCGGCTGGCGATGGCATCGGCGCCTTTGACGGTGACCGCCATATCGCGCGACGGCAAAAACCTGTTGGGCAGCGGAACGGTCGAGCTGATCGACAATCAGATCGATCAGGCGACCGGCACCATGCGCCTGAAGGCCAAGTTCCCGAACAAGGACAGCAGCCTTTGGCCGGGTGACTTCGTCAACGCCCGTGTGCTGGTGCAGACGCGACACGATGCGTTGACGGTCCCATCGGCCGCCGTTCAGCGCGGGCCCGATGGCGTTTTCGCGTACGTGGTGACACAGGACTCGACCGTCGAGCTAAGGCCGTTGCAGGTCAGCGAGGAATCCGGCGCGGTCACGATCGTTGACAAAGGGCTGCGCGAGGGCGAGCGCGTCACGACCAGCAACCAGTACCGACTGCAGCCTGGCAGCCACGTGCGGGTCGTCGAAGGGCAGGTTGGGTCGTCGGCCGACCCCGGGAAACGCGCGCCGTGAGCATTTCGGCCCCTTTCATCCAGAGGCCGATCGCAACCTCGCTGCTGATGGCGGCCGTTTTCCTGGTCGGGCTGGCGGCCTTTCCGTTGCTGCCGGTCGCCCCGCTGCCGCAGGTCGACTTCCCCACGATCGCGGTCAGCACGCAGCTGCCAGGGGCCAGCCCCGAAACGATGGCATCTTCGGTCGCAACGCCGCTGGAGAACCAGTTTGCACAGATCCCCGGCGTCGCGCAGATGACGTCGACCAGCGTGCTCGGCACCACGCAGATCACGATCCAGTTCGATTTGAATCGCAACATCGATGCCGCGGCGCAGGACATTCAGTCAGCCATCGATGCCGCGGCCGGATTCCTGCCGAAGAACCTGCCGTCGCCTCCCTCGTACAAGAAAATCAATCCGGCCGAGTCCGCGATCGTCATCTACGCGATCCACTCCGATGCCTTGCCGCTGACCGCGGTCGACGATTACGCGGAGAACGTGATCCTGCCGAGGATGTCGCAGGTTCCAGGCGTCGGTCAGGTGTCGATCGGTGGTCAGCAGAAGCCTGCCATCCGCGTGCAGGTCGATCCGATGAAGATTGCGGCATTGGGGATTCAACTCGAAGACCTGGCCAATGTCATCGCATCGGCGACCGTCGATGCGCCGAAAGGAACCATCAACGGTGCGACCCGAAACTTCGTCGTCTCCGACAACGACCAGCTGCTCAGAGCCGCTCCCTGGAACAACGTGATCGTCGCCTACAAGAACGGCGCTCCGGTCCGGATTCGGGACGTCGGGGTGGCGGTCGATGGGCCGGAGAACAACCTGCTCACGGCGTGGCAGAACGGCAGCAGCGGAATCCTGCTGCTCGTGTACAAGCAGCCGGGCGCCAACATCATCGACGTCGTATCGCATATCGAAGCCGCGCTGCCGCAGATCCTGTCCGCGGTTCCCACGTCGATTCGGGTCGACAAGGTGATCGACCGCACGACGACGATCAAGGCTTCGGTCGAGGACGTCGAATTCACGCTGCTCTTGACGATCGCGCTGGTGGTGCTGGTGATCTTTCTGTTCCTGCGCAACGTGTGGGCGACGTTGATTCCGGGCGTCACGATCCCGCTGTCGCTGCTCGGCACCTTCGCGCTGATGTACGCGCTGGGCTATACGCTGGACAATCTTTCGCTGATGGGCCTGACGATTGCGGTCGGTTTCGTGGTCGACGACGCCATCGTGATGCTGGAGAACATCTATCGGCACATCGAAGAGGGCCTGACGCCGATGGAAGCGGCGTTCAAAGGCGCGGGCGAGATCGGGTTCACGATCCTGTCGATCAGCATTTCGCTGGTGGCGGTCTTCATCCCGCTGCTGTTGATGGGGGGCATCATCGGTCGGCTGTTCCGCGAGTTCGCGATCACCGTCACGATGACGATCGCGGTTTCGGCGTTCGTGTCATTGACGCTGACCCCGATGATGTGCTCGCGCTTCATCCGGGACGAGAGGACGGCCCGCCACGGGCGGCTGTATCGGCTGACCGAGCGTTTCTTCGATGGGATGCTGACCCTCTACACGCGCGCGCTGGACTTCGTGCTCAGGCACCAGAGCGCAACCCTGGTGACCTTCTTCGTCACATTGGGCACCACCGTGGCGCTCTATGTCGTAGAGCCGAAGGGATTTTTCCCGCAGCAGGACACGGGGATCATCGCCGGCCTGGCCGATGCGTCGCAGGATGTCTCGTTCCGCGAGATGGTGCGGCTGCAGCATTCCCTCACCGACGTGATCGCCCGCGATCCGGACGTGGCGAGCTGGGCCACCGCGGTCGGAAGCGGCGGCAGGCCCTTGAACAATGGCTTCGTCGTGATCGGGTTGAAGTCCCGGTCCGAGCGCAAGGCGAGCGCCGACCAGATCATCGGTCGATTGCGCGGCAACTTCGCCAGCGTATCGGGTGCGACGTTCTTTCTGCAGGCGGCCCAGGATCTGAATGTCGGCGGTAGGCTGACCCGCACTCAGTACCAGTACACCTTGCAGGACCCCGATCTGGATGAGCTGAACGATTGGGCCCCCAAACTCCTGGGGCGGCTGCAAGCCCTGCCTCAGCTGCGGGACGTCGCCACCGACCAGCAGACCAAGAGCACGATGCTGTCGTTGACGATCGACCGCGACCAGGCCGCCCGCTTCGGAATTCAGCCGCAAGCCATCGATCAGACGCTCGATGACGCGTTCGGTCAGCGCCAGGTGACCCAGTACTTCACGCAGCTGAACACCTATCACGTGATTCTCGAGATCACCCCGGATTTGCAATCCGACCCGAATACGCTGAACAAGCTGTACGTCAAATCGCCGATTTCGGGGCAGCAGATCCCCCTGTCGACCTTCGTCAAATTCGACACCCACCACGTGGGCTTCCTGTCGATCAACCACCAGGCCCAGTTCCCGGCAGTCACCCTTTCGTTCAACCTGGCGCTGGGGGTGTCGCTCGGGCAGGCGGTGGAAGCGATCCAGAAGGAGGTGTATGAGATACGGATGCCGCGCTCGATCATCGGCACCTTCCAGGGCACCGCCCAGGCGTTTCAGACGTCGCTCAAGACCGAGCCCTATCTGATTCTTGCGGCACTGATCGCCGTCTACATCATCCTCGGCATGCTGTACGAGAGCTACATCCACCCGCTGACGATTCTGTCCACGCTGCCCTCGGCGGGCGTCGGCGCGCTGCTGATGCTGCTGGCCTTCCACTACGACCTGTCCGTCATCGCGCTGATCGGGATCATCCTGCTGATCGGCATCGTGAAGAAGAACGGAATCATGATGGTGGACTTCGCGCTCCAGGCCGAACGCGAGCAGCACGTGTCGCCGGAGCAATCGATACGACAGGCGTGTCTGCTGCGGTTTCGTCCGATCATGATGACGACGATGGCCGCGCTGCTCGCTTCGCTTCCGCTGATGCTCGGACACGGGACCGGCTCCGAAATCCGGCAGCCGCTTGGCTATTCGATGGTTGGGGGCCTGCTGCTGAGCCAGGCCTTGACCTTGTTTACAACGCCGGTGATCTACCTGTATCTAGACCGTCTGAACAACCGGCTTTCCGGTATCAGGAACGCTGGAAGCAAAGTTTAGGGTGGCGTAAAGTGTCCCTGATAAAGAGGTCACAGACCTCTGCGCATTTGCAACCCGCATTTGCAACCGTGTCGGAGGTGTGACACGTGATCTCCGTGCTGCTCGTCGATGACCACCAATTGGTGCGCGAAGCGCTGCGAGATTCGCTGGCCAAGGAGCCCGATATCGATGTCGTTGGGGAGGCGAGCGATGCCAACTCGGCGTTCGAGCGGGTGCGCACGCTGAAGCCGGACATTGTCGTGCTCGACATCGGACTGCCTGACATGAACGGGATCGAAGCCGCCGCCAAGTTGAAGGAGCGCGCCGGCGCCGATCCCAAGATCGTCGCGCTGTCGGCTTACAGTGATCGGCGGTTTGCCACCGAGATGCTGCGCGCCGGAGCTTCCTCCTATGTGACCAAGTCGTCGGTTGGCGCGGAACTGGTGCGTGCGATTCGTGCGGTCGCTTCCGGCCAGACTTACATCTGCCCGGAGGTGGCCGGCGCGCTGGTTTCGGCGATGCGCGATGGCCAGGAAAAAGCGGACAACCCACGGCTCAGCCGGCGAGAGCGCGAGGTCCTTCGACTGATCGCAGAGGGCACTCGCTCTCCCTCGATTGCGGAACAGCTGAAGATCTCTTTGGGGACCGTCGAGGTGCACCGGCGCAACATCATGCGCAAGCTGGGCCTGCGCACGGTCGCCGATCTGACGCGTTATGCGGTGCGCGAAGGCCTGGTCTTGCCGTGATCGGGCTCATTCCCGGTCGACCCTTGGGGCGGTAAGCGATTCACCCTGGAAACCGGTAGTTCCGCTGCCGGAACAACGCGTATTTCCACGCGGGATTCTCGCCGCTAAAGTCACTCGCCGGTTCATGAAGCGGACGCAATCCGGAGCGAACCTTTCTATCGCGATCCGGTACTCCGGGACGCGCATCGCCACGTGATGCCGTGTGCCTCTTGCGATCGCGGGCAGGGTCCAGTCATGAAGAGCGTGTCACCCGTGCAGCAGTCGACTTGGAGCATGAGCCCCTCCGATCAATTGGCGGCGGTCAGTGATTTCGCGGGTGTGATCCAGCACGTCGAGCCGGCGTTCGCGGCGGCGGTCGAGAAACTCGCGCACGCCGCGCTGCACGACGATCTGACCGACCTTCCCAACCGTGCACTCTTTCTGGATCGCCTGCGCCAGGCGATCGCGCGTGCGCGCCGCAGCGGCGAGCCGTTCGCCGTTGCGATCGCGGATCTGGACAGCTTCAAGTCGGTGAACGATTCGCTGGGGCATCAGTCCGGTGACGTCGTGCTGCGGGCCGCCGCGGTGCGTTTGCGCCTGAGCGTTCGCCAGGTGGACACGGTGGCCCGGCTGGGCGGCGACGAATTCGGCGTGCTGCTGCCGGGCGTGGGCGACGCTGCGGCTGCCCGGCAGGTTCTGAGCAAGATCGTCGATGCCTTTGCGGCATCATCGATTCCGGTCGGTGACGGATCGTCCGTCGCCCTGACGATCAGCGTGGGAGCCAGCGTCTGTCCGACTCACGGAGAAGAGGAAGGCACGCTGATGGCCGCCGCTGACCGCGCCATGTACCTCGCCAAGAGCGGAGGCGGGCCTGCGTTTCGGCTCAGCGGTGATCGCGAGACAACGCTCGACGTGCCCGGGCTGCCCGATCCGCCGGCGCTCGAAAGCGACGAGGCCTTGCGCCTGCTTGCGCGACACGTCGCAATCCAGAGGCGGGTCATCCACGCGGGCGACGCGCTGTTTTGCGCGGGCGACTGCTTCCACGACGTCTATGTGCTGCGTTGCGGCGGCTGCAAGGTGATTCGACGGTGCACGGACGGCCGCGAGCAACAGGTCTCGCTGCTGTTCAAAGGAGACTGGCTCGGCTTCGAAGGAATCGCCACCGGGCGCTACCTGTGGGATGCGATGGCGATCGATACCGGCGAACTGTGGACGATGCGCTATGACGCGTTGCTGCGGGCGGGCACGCGTTCACCGGCCGTGCTCGGCCTGCTGCATGCGGCGATGAGTCGGGAGATCGTTCGCGAACGCGATGCCGCCGTGGCACATTTCGCGCTGTCGCAGATGCCAAGGTGGCCAATTTCCTGCACCGGCTGGCCGAAAGCCTGGCGCAGCGCGGGCTGTGTTCCGATCCGATCACGCTTAAAGTCACGCGCGCCGAAATCGGCAGTCACCTGGGGTTGACGCTGGAGTCGGTGAGCCGGGCGATATCCCGCCTGGTGCGGGAAGAGGTGATCCAATTCGGCCAGTGCGGCCGCAGGGAAGTGCATATCCCAAGGCTCGAAGCCCTGCACGAGTTCGTGCGCCGTTGCCCCTCTTGAGGTCGCGCCGGTCAGGACTCGGCGGGCTGAAGTTCCAACCCGGACCACGCCGCTTGCAGCTGCACGGCCAGTTCAGCGGCGCGCCCTTCATAGCGCGGCGAGAAATGAAACGGCACGACCGCCTTGGCGCCAGCCCGGCGCGCGATCAGACCTGCCTGTCGCGCCGTCAGGTGGTTTTTCCGTGCGGCCTGTTCGCGGTCGCAGTCCAGAAATACGCACTCGATGAACAACAGGTCGACCCCTGCCAGCAGTGCGGTCAGCGCTTGCACGTTCGCCTCCGTGTAGCGAAGGTCGGTCACGTAGCCGATGCGCCGGCCAGGAACCACCTCCAGGATCACGTCACGCAGCTGCGCCACGGACCGCGTGGTGGCGTGCATTCCGCTGGCATCGCGCCACGCGAGCTCGATCGGCATCGAGTCCGGCGCACCGGTCAGCACCGCGTGCTTCAATTCGCGCAGCCACGCTCCCGTTCCCAGTCCGAGCGTCGCCAGCTGCTGCTTGTCGACCTTCAGGCGCGCCTTTTCTTCGATCGCAAACGCCAAACAGGGTATGTCGTGATCGACGAAGCGCCCGCGCAGCCGGAACGTCGTCTCGTCATGCAGCACGTCGTCGACCAGATCGAGCGGCGCGAGCGCCTGCCTTGAAAAGGCGGATCGGCTGACAAAGCGCGCTCGCAATGCCTTGCCGTCTGCGCCGATTTCGCTCACCTCCAAGGCCAGGTCGATCTCGTAGCGATGCACGACATTCCAGGTGTACGCGCGCAGCTTGTGCTCGACGCTCGCAATGAATCCCGGTCCACCGAACAGGCTGATGGCCGCCTTGCGGCCGAGAACGACACGCAGCAGATGATCGAAGCCGCAGAAGTGGTCCATGTGCGTATGCGTGACGAACACGTGCGACAGCCGCATCAGTTTGCGAGGCGGCAGCACCGAGATATCGCCGAGGTCGAACAGCAGTGCGCGGTGTTCGTCGCGAAAATCGACGTACAGCCCAGGGTCGCCGAACGTGTCGTTGACCAGACGAGGCTCGAGAAGAGGGTGCATAGGCGATGCCACCAAGCGACGATATATATACTCGCTCCCGTGGACGCCAAGCTCGATTCATTCGACGTGGCCGTCGTCGGCACGGGCGTGGTCGGGCTGGCCGCCGCTCTGGGCTGCTCGCAGCTGGGCTTGCGGGTCGCGCTGATCGGCCCGGTGCCGCGGCTGCGGGTACCAACCCTCGATGCACCCTTTGATCCGCGCGTCTACGCGATGGCCGGCGCTTCGATCGGGCTGCTCGAGCGACTGCGCGTCTGGCCCCACATCGATCGAAGCCGCATCCAGCCGGTCGTGCAGATGCGAATTGAAGGCGACGCCGGCGGGTCGCTGAGCTTCGATGCCTATTCGGCGGCCGTCGATCGGCTGGCCACCATCGTCGAAGAGTGCGAGTTGTTACGAGCGCTTTGGATGGCCTGTGGCTTCGCATCCTCGCTGTCGCATCTGGACGGACCGTTCGAAGCGCTCGCGGTCGATGACGAAACTGCGCACGTACGCCTGGCGGGGGGGCGGAGCCTCGAGTGCCGGCTGGTGCTGGGTGCGGACGGGCGGAATTCACCGGTTCGAGCAGCCGGCGGATTCAACTCGGTAGAAACTCCGTATCGACAGACGGCGGTGGTGGCGAATTTCGGATGTTCGCAGCCGCACCGCGGCGTCGCCCACCAGTGGTTCACCGAGGAAGGCGTGGTGGCGCTGTTGCCGCTTCCGGGCCAGCATGTGTCGCTGGTCTGGTCGGCTCCCCAGCAAATTGCAAGCGAACTGCTGGCGATGGATGCCGGCGAAATGGCCGCGCGTGTGGCTGCCCGCAGCGAAAGTCGCCTGGGAGCGCTGACACGCCTGGGGCAGACACACGGGTTCGAGCTGTCGGAGCTGCGGGTCGATCGCGTCGTCGCCGAGCGGATCGCGCTGCTGGGCGATTCCGCCCACGTCGTTCACCCGCTGGCGGGACAGGGGCTGAACCTCGGGTTGCAGGACGCCGCTCAACTGGTCGGGGTGCTGTCGGCACGCGAGCTCTGGCGCGATCCCGGTGATCGGGTGCTGTTGCGCCGGCACGAGCGCGCCCGCGCCGAGCCGGTCGGCTTGATGCGGCTGACGGTGAACTCACTGGCGCGCCTGTTCGAGACCCAGGATCCGGCCGTGCGCTGGGTTCGCAACCGCGGACTGGACTGGGTCCAGGCGATTCCCACGCTCAAAAACCTGCTAATCCGGCGCGCAATGGGTTGAATCCCTACCTGTTCGTTGGCTTCTTCGCCGCGCGGCGGGCGCGGACGCGGTTAGACTGCATTGCTGCCCCGGTGGTCGGGGCCCGGGTGGATCGAATGAAGGCGCTTGCGATTGCTGCATCGTCGCTACTGCTGCTGGCGGCGTGCGCCGGCGTGTCCGGTGAGCCGACTGCCCCGGCGCCTAAGGCCGCTGCAGCGGGCGGGTCGAAGTCGATCGAAGACGTGGTGCGGGAGCACGTCGCGGCCAAGGTTCCGGGCAAGGTCAGCTCGGTCCGCAAGCTGCCGTTCGGCATGTACGAGGTGGTGATCGAGAACGAGATCGTTTACGTCGACGAGAGCGCCAATTACCTGCTCACCGGACATTTGTACGACACCCGCAGTCAGGAGGACCTGACCGCCAAGCGCAGCGACGAGGTGCTCCGGGTGGATTTTGCCTCGTTGCCGCTGCAACTGGCGTTCAAGGTGGTGCGAGGAGACGGCTCGCGCCCGATCGCGATCTTCGAGGATCCGAACTGCCCGTATTGCAAGCGCCTGGAGCGTGACATTCGCTCGCTGAACAACACGACGATGTATGTCTTCCTGTACCCGATCCTGTCCGACGATTCCGTCGCCAAGTCGAACGAGGTGTGGTGCTCGAAGGATCCAGCCGACGCGTGGGCCAAGTTGATGCTCGACGGCCGGCAACCGGAAAAGGCAGCCGAAGGCTGCAAGACGCCGGTCGACGATGTGCTGGCGCTGGGCCATCGGCTCAGCGTAACGGGAACGCCTACGCTGCTGTTCGCCGACGGGCGGCGCGCACCCGGCGTGATTCCGCTCGACCGGATCGAGCAGATGATGAACACCGCCGCCGCCGGTCCGCAGTCCAAGCAGCCCGGCCCGGAGGCCCGGCAGAACTGACCGGTTCGTGCAGATCGCCCTCACCCCCGGCCCCCCTCCCGCAATCCTCCTTCGCGCTGCGCGTTTCGGAGGGCAAGGCGGGAGAAGGACAGGATGAGGGTCAACAAATCGCCGCTGACCTGCGCATCGAGCTGGGCGACCCGCGCTCGCCCGAAGCGCGCGGTCTGATCGGCGAGCTGGACCAGTACTCGGAGGCGCTGTACCCGCCCGAGAGCAATCACCTGGTGCCCGCCGACGAGTTGAAGCAGCCCAATATCGTGTTCCTGCTTGCGTGGCTCGACGCCGAAGCAGTCGGTTGCGGCGCACTGGTCGACCACGCGGGTGAGTACGGAGAGCTCAAACGCATCTACGTGCGGCCAGCCTGCCGGCGCGCCGGAGTGGGCCGAGCCATTCTGGGCGAGCTCTTCAGCCAGGCCCGCTCGCGTGGGCTGCGCGTCCTACGGTTGGAAACGGGCAACGCGCAGCCGGAAGCGCTGGCGATGTACGAGCGGGCCGGATTTCGACGCCGCGGTCCGTTCGGCGATTACCGGGAAGACCCGCTCAGCCTGTTCATGGAGCTGGAGCTCGGCTGAGCTTCAATGCAGGGTGCGCGGCACCGCCAGCAGGAATTCCGGGATGGGTACGTCGAACGCGGTGCCGTCCTCGGCCACGCATTGGTAGCTGCCGCGCATCGAGCCGAACGGGGTCGGCAGCGGGCACCCGCTGGTGTACTCGAAAGCCTCGCCCGGGGCCAGGCGCGGCTGCTCGCCGACCACGCCGGGGCCGCGTACCTCCTCGACGTGCTGGTTGGCGTCCGTGATGATCCAGTGGCGCGACATCAGCTGGGCGGTGGTTTGGCCACTGTTCACGATCCGGATCGTGTAGGCAAACAGGTAGCGCTCGCTGTCCGGGTCCGACTGCTCGGGCAGGAAGCGCGGGGAGACGGTCACCGTAAACTCGTATTTAGCCATGGGTTGCGGTCAAGCGCGGCACCAATAGAATCCCAGCGGTAAGGTGGAGGAGTCGAGTATGGATTCTAGCTTCCGAATCGCCCCTTCGATCCTGTCCGCGGATTTCTCCCGGCTGGGGCAGGAGGTTCGCGACGTGGTCGAGGCCGGCGCCGACTGGATTCACTTCGATGTGATGGACAACCATTACGTTCCGAATCTGACGATCGGTCCGCTCGTGTGCGAAGCGATCCGACCGCACGTGCAGGCTCCGATCGATGTGCATCTGATGGTAACGCCGGTAGACGCCCTGGTTCCGATGTTCGCCAAAGCGGGTGCCAACATCATCACGTTTCACCCGGAGGCGTCCCAACACGTGGACCGCACGCTGGCGCTGATCCGCGATCAGGGGTGCAAGGCCGGTCTCGTGTTCAATCCGGCCACCCCGCTGGCTTGGATGGATCACGTGATGGACAAGCTCGATTTGATTCTGCTGATGTCGGTCAACCCGGGCTTCGGCGGGCAATCGTTCATTACCGAAACGCTGAACAAGCTGGCCGACGCGCGCGCCCGGATCGACGCCTGGACCCAGGCGACCGGCCGTACGATCCTTCTTGAGATCGATGGGGGCGTCAAGGTCGACAACATTGGCGCGATCGCGGCGGCGGGCGCCGATACGTTCGTGGCCGGCTCGGCGATCTTCGGTTCGTCCGACTACCAGGGAACGATCGCTGCGATGCGCAACGCGATCGCCGAGTCGCGCCGCAAGGCAATGCGCCGGCACAGCATCTGATGACTGGCGTTCCCCTCTCGCTCACAAACATGGACGGGGTCAAGGCTTGTCGTTCCCCTCACCCTCACAAACATACACAGGGGCAAGGCATGCAGTTCCCCTCTCCCTTGAGGCAGAGGGGCCGGGGTGAGGGTGACGGCGTTGTTCATCGGATGAAGTGTCCATGCAGCGACTGCGCGCCGTTCTGATCGACCTGGATGGCACGTTGATGGACACTGTGCCGGATTTGGCCGAGGCCGCCAATCGGATGCGCGGCGATTTCGGCCTGCGGTCGCTTCCGATGGTTCGCATCGCGCGGTACATCGGCAAAGGCGCCGACGTGCTGGTGCATCGAAGCCTGACCGATCGGATGGACGGTGAGGTGGCGCCGGAGCGGTTCGATCCGGCGCGCGCGTCGTTCACGCGGCACTATCACGCGGTCAACGGTGAGGCTTCGATCGTGTTCGACGGTGTGCCCGACGCTTTGAGGCGTTTGCGCGAGCGCGGCTGGCGTCTGGCCTGCGTGACCAACAAGCCGCGCGAGTTCACGCTGCCGCTGCTGGAACGGGCCGGGCTCGCCGAGTTGCTGGATGCGGTCGTCTGCAAGGACGACGTGGTGCACGGCAAGCCGCACCCCGAGATCGTGCTGCAGGCCTGCAGCCGCCTGAAGGTAAACCCGAGCGAGGCCGTGATGATCGGCGACTCGCTCAACGATGTGCAGGCGGCGCGTGCGGCCGGTGTTCGAGTCATCCTGGTTGAGAGCGGCTACAACGAGGGCGAATCGGTGTCGACGCTCGCGACCGAGCCGGGGGTCGATGCTATAGTGCCCGGCCTGATCGACGCGGCCCGCTGGCTGGACCAAGCGGCGTCCTGATCGGGTTCAACGATCGTGACTGAACTCGAATTCCGCGCCCTCGCCAAAGAGGGCTACAACCGGATTCCGCTGATCGCCGAGAGCTTCGCGGACCTGGACACCCCGCTTTCCCTGTACCTGAAGCTGGCGCGCACCCAAGGGCCCAGTTCCAATTCCTTCCTGCTCGAGTCGGTGGTGGGCGGAGAGCGCTTCGGGCGCTATTCGTTCATTGGATTGCCCGCTCGCACCGCACTGCGAGCGACGATCGCCGATGGCGGCGACCGGCATCGCACTGAAGTGCTCACCGATGGGCGCGTCGTCGAGGAAGACCGTGGCGACCCGCTCGCGTTCATCGAGAGCTTCGCGGCCCGTTTCAAGGTTGCGCTGCGCCCCGGCCTGCCGCGCTTTTGCGGCGGGCTCGCGGGATATTTCGGCTACGACACGGTTCGCTTGATCGAAAAAACGCTGGCTCGCGCCAGGCCCGATGACCTGGGCCTGCCCGATATCCATCTGGTTCTGACCGAGGAACTGGCGGTCATCGACAACCTGACCGGCCGGGCCTACCTGATCGTGTACGCCGATGCGTCGCAGCCGGAAGGGTATTCGCGGGCGCGCGAGAGGCTGCGCGAGCTGAAGGCGCGCCTTGCGCGGCACGTCGAGCCTCCGCACACCCGCGCCAGCGTGCGCCGACCGGAACACCGCGAGTTCGAGCGGGACAGCTACCTGGCGGCAGTCCGGCGCGCCAAGCAGTACATCGAGGCCGGCGACGTCTTCCAGGTGCAGATCGGCCAGCGCATCAGCAAGCAGTTCGCCGACGCGCCGCTGTCTCTGTATCGAGCGCTGCGCACGTTGAATCCGTCCCCCTACATGTACTACTACGACCTGGGTGACGTGCACGTGGTGGGGGCTTCGCCCGAGATCCTGGTGCGTGCCGAAACGCGCCAGGATCGGCGCGTGGTAGCGATCCGGCCGCTGGCGGGCACGCGGCCGCGCGGCGGCACGCCCGAGCAGGACACGGCACTGGCCGCCGAGTTGCTGGCCGACCCCAAGGAGTGCGCCGAGCACCTGATGCTGATCGACCTGGCACGCAACGACATCGGCCGCATCGCGCGCATCGGCACCGTCAAGGTGACCGAGCAGATGGTGATCGAGCGCTATTCGCACGTGATGCACCTGGTGAGCCACGTCGAGGGGGTATTGCGCCCGGGAATGAGCAATTTCGATGTATTGCGGGCGACCTTTCCGGCCGGCACCTTGTCGGGCACCCCCAAGGTGCGGGCGATGGAGGTCATCGATGAGCTGGAGCCCGGCAAGCGCGGGATCTACGGCGGGGCGGTCGGCTACTTAAGCTTCGCGGGCGACATGGACCTGGCCATCGCGATCCGCACCGGCATCATCAAGGGCAACGTGCTCTACGTGCAGGCGGCAGCCGGCATCGTGGCCGATTCGGTGCCCGAAAAGGAGTGGCAGGAAACCGAGGCCAAGGCGCGAGCCGTGCTGCGTGCCGCCGAGCAGGTCGAAGACGGCTTCGAGGTGGAATAAGAGCGCGCAAGCTGTTTACTTGTCGCATTTCGCGGCAAATAATCGTCCGAGTGGTCACACGTTCAGAGGGCCGTTGAGGGAGGACCCGGACATGGCGTTATTCGACTTGCGCGATTTGATCGTCTCGCTGGAGCCGCAGATATGCGAGGGAACCAGGCCGTTGCCGATCTGCAACGCAAGCAAGCCAGCCCCGATCTGCAACCCGAGCAAGCCGGCACCCCTCTGTAACCCGAGTAAACCGCTCGTTCACACGAATATCTTCATGTGCAACGGCAGCAAGCTGATCACCTGCCTCGGCCACGCGGAGCAGGACGATCTGGCCGTATTGAGAGCTCAGCTGATCGACACGCTGTTCCTGGTCCAGCAACGCGAAGACGAGCTGCGCGAGACGGGCCCCAACGGACCGGTCGTGCCGGCGTCGCGAGCCGAACTCGGCGTGCTGGAGGGCCGGCTGCTGGAGGCAGTGGAGAAGGTCCGCTCGCAGAAGCGACAAGAGACCTAGTCGAACGTTGGCCGGTCATGCTGGATCTGTGCCGGGTGCGGCTACGCGCGAATCCACGCTTCCAGCTGATTCCTTATGACCGCTTGCCGTCTTCGGAACGCAGCGCGTTGCGGTCGCTGACTCGCGACCGCGATTTTTTCGGGATTCTTGCTCCTCCGCCAGACTCTGGCTTACCTAAGAAATCGGTCACGCAAGACGCCGCGCTTCTGTTCCTCGCTCTGGCGGAGCCTGCCTGCTTACCGAGCCTGATCACCCGTTTGCTTGGAGCACGGGCCAGCGAGCTGCTGCGTCAGCTCGTTCTCGATCAGGTTCTGGAATTCGAGCATGCGGGCGAATTCATCTCTGGCCCGGCGGCGCTGGGTCCGCTCGGTGGCACACCGGACTCGAGGGCAGGCTCGCGCGTCGCCCGGCTTTCATCGGAGGCCATCGACTATGCACAAGCCCTGGATTCGCTTCAGGTAAGCCAGGTAGCTTCGCGCCTGTACCGCTTCAATACGACGCCCGGTACGCCGGCGCTGCAGCGGCGATTCGCATCGGACGAGCGCGTACACGCGTTCGTGTGCGGCGGCGCCGAGGTGCAGCGTCGCTTGCAATCGACGTGGGGCAGTGCAGTGATCGAAGATGGCTGGTTCGTGTGGTCCGTGTCTGCAGCGCGCTCGCTCGAGTACAAACTTTATGTCAGTCCCGTGCTCGGTGACTTGCCCAAGGTGTTCGCGTTCGCAATCGAAGCTCTCGCGCAGGCGGACTGCCCTCGCTTCAAACTCGGCAGAAGCGTCCATGGCCTGCTGCGACCCGACAAGCTGGTTGCGTATTTTTCGCAGCTGGAAGCGCTGCACCGGGCGGCCGCATTGATCGCTGACAGCGCGGGCCAAGCGGCCGCCCAGGGCGTTCCGTTCTCGGCGCCGATCGATCCGGCCGGGCTTCTGTCCTGGGGCATGGATCCCCCCCGATTTGAGCGTGTTCTGGAGGAACAGGCCGAGTTGAGCTGGCGTCAATGGCTGTCGGAACGGGTCGCGGTGTACGCCGTGGCCGCACGCGCATCCGGTGGCGAGGCGCAGGCGTTCGTTCGCCACCGCATCGCTTTGGATGGCGTCGATCCCTTCGACTGGACGCCGCTCCTTGGCATCTGGCGCGCTCAGCCTGCCATGGGGTCGGGGGCTGTGTGAGCATCGCGGGGGCTTTGCTGTTAGCCGAAGACGTGCGGATCGTCTGCGTGAGCGACCTGGACGCCGATGTGCGCTCGCGCATCGAGGCAGGCGATCGCCACTACACGATCACCCGCCCCAGGTCCAGGACGCCGACCAGCGTCCTCGATGCGGACAGCGCAGAGCTGTTGGCAAGCTTCCAGCGTCCGGCACGGATCGTCGACGCGGTGATCGCCTTCGCGCAGCGGCACGGCCGGGATCCGCTTGCCACGCTGGACGCGGCCTACCCGGTGCTCAAGCGCTTGTACCGGATGCAATTCCTGGTGGCGGCTGATGGCGAGCTTGCCAGACCGATCGATGGCGAGCTGAAGGTCGGCGACTTCTTCGATGAATTCGAGCTGGTGCGCCGCATTCAGGTGATGGACGACAACGAGGTGTACCTGGCGTGCGATGCAAGCGGCCGATACGCGGCAGTGAAGTTTTATCGACGCGCAAGTCGCAGGGCCGTGCGCCAGCTGGTTCGCGAGGCACGTCTGCTACGGCGGATCAAGTCAGGCCGGGCCCCCGCACTGCTTTGTGTGTCGCGAGCCGGTTCGGGAGTCGGTCTTGTGACCGAATGGATCCACGGCATCGAGGCGTCGCACGCCGCGGACCTGCTGCGCGCTTCCGGCTCGCAGCGCGACGAACACACTCTGTTGTCGTTGTGCGTGGAGGTCGCCTCGGCGGTCGCGGAAGTGCACGAGTCAGGGCTGGTGCACGGCGATTTGCAGCCGTGCAATCTGCTGGTCGAGTCGACCGGTTCGGTCCGATTGATCGATTTCGGCATGGCAAGAGAGTTGCGCCAATCAATCCGCTCGGAGGATCTTCGAGGAGGCGTGCCGTTTTATTTCGAGCCGGAATTGGCGCAGACCTTGCGCGAAGACCGAGCGATTGCTCTTACTCCGGAGGGTGAGCAATACGCAGTCGCCGCACTGATCTACCTGCTGTGGACTGGTGCGCATTATCTGGACTGGAGCCTGGAGCGAGGCGAGATGCTGCGACAACTCGCCGAGGATGAACCGGTTGGGTTCGAAGCACGTCACGCGCCGCCATGGCCGGCACTGGAGCAAGTGCTGCGACGGGCGCTCGATAAGGATCCACAGCGTCGTTTTCGGACCTGTCGGGAATTGGCCCATGCGCTCCGGGATTTGCTGCCACAAGCGATGGAAAGGGATGGGGATCGCGCCTCCGATCGCACGGCGCGCCGTCCGCAGGTCGAGCTGCTGGATCTCGCGCTCGAGCGCTACGCGCTCGGAGGGCCGGCGTTGCGGGATGGTCTTTCCGATTCTCCGTTCGCTTCCGTCAACTATGGCGCCGCCGGCATCGCGTATGCGCTGTTGAGAGTCGCGCGACTGCGGAGCAACCCGCAGCTGCTGGCTGCCGCCGACCTGTGGTCGCAGAAGGCGTACTCGCTGGCGCAACGCGAAGGAGCCTTCTATAACGCAGGGTTGCAAATCGAGCGGCAAACGGTTGGGCAGATCTCGCTGTTCCACTCGCTGTCCGGCTTGCATTGTGTGCGGGCCCTTGTGTCGGCGGCGCAGGGCGATGCAGGTTCCGCCAACGCCGCACTGAGCGCATTCGTCGAGCACACGGCGCAGCCCTGTGGGAGCGATGACCCAACGGCGGCCATCGATCTGGTATTCGGCAACGCAGGCCTGCTGCTTGCGTGCTCCGAGCTGATCGAGTCCATTGGAGATCTTCCCGGGTTCGAACTGGCACCTGTCCGCGTCCGAGGCGAGGCGTTGGCCGGTGACTTGCTCGCAACGATTCGGCGTGCGCCGATCGCGCGGTCGGAGCTGGAGGATCTGGGCATTGCGCACGGCTGGGGCGGCCTGCTGTTCAGCTTGCTGCGCTGGCTTCGAGCGACTCGTGGCGTTCCCGATCCGGCGATCAACGAGCGCCTGCGCGAGTTGGCGGCGCTGGCACGGCCCAGTGGAGCAGGGTTGCGATGGCCTCACCGGACGACGGATGCTGCGTCGATGGACGGCTGGTGCAACGGCAGCGCTGGATTCTCGATGCTGTACTCACTCGCCTGTCAAAGGCTGACGCAGCCGCAATTCGGTGAACTGGCGCAACGGGCTGGCTTCAGCGCGTGGGCCAGCTTGTCGGGCAACGGCTCTCTATGCTGCGGTCAGGCAGGTGCCGGCTATGCGCTGTTGGCGGTATACCGTCTGACCGGCGAACCAGTCTGGTTGCGCAGGGCCCAGGTTGCCGCGGTGCGCGCCGCTTCCGACCGGACCCGACATTTCCCGCAAGACGCGCTGTACAAAGGAGCCGTTGGCGTCGCGTTGCTGGTCGAGGACCTGAAAGATCCGACAAACAGTGCGATGCCGCTATTCGAGGCTGTCGATTGACACGTCGCTGGCCAGTTGTCGCCGGCTGAGCTGCTGCTCCAGTTCCTCCCACGGCTTCTTGTAGAAGGCGCTCACCGTCGGTTGCTCGATGAAAGCGCGACGGGCCGCATCGCGCAGGTTGCGCGCAACCGACAGCTCTCCGGCCTTCAATGCGCACAATCCCGCTTGAGCGCGCAGCGCCGCCAAGCCAGGGCTGATGGGGGCGAACTGGTCCTTGAATTGATCCACCGACGCGACCAGTCTCGCCAGACCCGCTTTCGGCTGGCCGGTGTTGCATTCGACAACGCCCTGCAGGCCCTCGAAGCCGCTGGGCGGAAAGGTCGCGAAGATCAGTTCCTTGCGGCGCGCCTCCGGAACGCCGGAGGTCCATTCATGCACCAGCTTGGCCGCCTCGGCAAACTGCTTGGACTCGATCCTGATTAGCGTGTCCAGCGCGACCGCCTCCCAGCGGGGATCCCAGCGGGAGCTCACGGGGTCGGGTTGACCGTCGGCGATTTGGGTCTTTACGCTGGCCAACCGCTGCTTCGCCGACTCTAGATCGCCCGCCATGATGCGCGAGTGGATCGCGTAGACCTCCGGGTCCAGGATCGAGTCACTGCGGACCCCCTCGGCGTGCAGCGCGGCGTACCGATCCTTGTAGATTTCATCCCACAGCCGGGTCGCCTGTTCGTGCTCGCCGTGATCGTCGGCCCATTGTGCATACGAATACAAGGCGCGGTATTTGGGCCGATAGAGCGCATAT
>Ga0210394_10002738_pt1 | contig 23618 bp, 25 predicted proteins | sample IncBWC12MmetaG_FD_160121 | JGI IMG/M metagenome (GOLD analysis project Ga0210394, IMG submission 160121) | Forest soil microbial communities from Barre Woods Harvard Forest LTER site, Petersham, Massachusetts, United States - Inc-BW-C-12-M | ecosystem: Environmental > Terrestrial > Soil >... | reverse complement strand
GGGCATCATCCGGGGCGATGGGCTGCGCGCCGATGTCTCCCTGGACTTGCCAGACGCCGGAGAGATCGCGCTTCGGAACGGGCGGCGCCACGGATTTCGTTGGCGCCTGCTTCGGGGACGCAAGGAGGCCTGGACAGATTGGAAGCGCGCACGCGGCCGCGAGGAGTGCCGCTGGAAAAATCAGAACGCGATTTGGGAGGTTTCGCACTTTGACCCTCTTTGCGATGATGACAGAAATACAGCGGCTCGTGGCGCAAGCCGCGACAGAAAATCCACTTCAGGGGCTAAAGCCCCACTCACTGCCAACCCTTACGGCCGGGCTGAAGCCCGGCCCTCCAAAATGCGTGAAAAATCTGAGCGTCCCGAGCGGAATCTACCATTCAGTGCCACGAGCGTACTTGCGCATGCGGCTTCTCGCGACACCACCTGCTCAGCAGGCCGACACACGATTCTCAAAACCGCACAGCGAGGAGTTGCCGTGCCACCGTTATCGAATGTCCATCTTCAATACGCGGCCGTCGGGGAATACGACTTTGCCGTCCTTGTTTCCGGAAAAACCGACCGGCGCCCCGTTTTTGGCAGGAGCGAAATTAATTGAAATTTGGTCGCCCGTCTTTACGGAAGTTCTCGTCCAGTTGTTGCGCCGCAGGATTCCCGGGCTCTGGCTTTCGATGGCCCAGTTCACCACCGTGCCTTTGTCGTCCTTCACGTCCAGGAAAATCTGGCAGTGAGGATTGGCCCAGATAAATTCCGTCACCGTGCCCGAGAGGGTAATCCAGTGCTCTTCGTCGTAGGCCGAATTTCCGTGATGCGCCCAAACAGGGCCGCACATCGCCAGGAGGCCTGCGAATAAGGCAATCGATATCCCGTGCTTAAGATTCATGTGGCAACCTCGCAAATCGAATCGGCTCGGTGACGCTTGACTGCCTCAATACCGACTCCCGCCTCGCGCTTTTATCATCTTTCGGAAAACAGATAATGTTGTCATTCCGAGCGAAGCGAGGAATCTCTCTTTGCTTGAACGCACCTCGAAGAGGGATTCCTCGCTTCGCTCGGAATGACAATCGCGAAGACGTCTTATAGGTCCGGGAGCTCCTTGCCGTTCGAGAGGACGATCTTCTTGAGGCGCAAAATCTTGGCGCCGTTTTTGGATTGAAAGCCGATGGCGGTGATCACGTCGCCGGGTTTCAGCGTGTTCTTGTCCCAGTCGCCGTTGCGGACGAGCATCGCCGGGCTGCGCGCTTCGCACGTCCACTTTTCGACTTCGCCTTTGTCGTTGGCGGCGTCCAGTGTCATTTGCACGTGGGGATTGATGAATTGAAAGCTGGTTACGGTCGCTTTCACGCTGACAAGCTTGTCGGTATCGTAATTCGCCTCACCGTGATGCGCCCGAACAGGACCAGAGACGATGAGAGCTGCGAATGACATGGCCAGAAGCAGAGCCCAGTTCTTCATTTTCCGTGCCTCCCGCGAATCGCGAGCCAAATCAATACCAATAAACACCCATGATGACGAGGGACTTGCGCGTCCTGGTAGCGACTAATCAAAATATCCCACCGGCATGAGAGAGCTGTCAATCTGAAAACGCCTCACTTGCGCGGCGTCCACCGGTTTTCGATGTTTGGTCACGCTTGCCCCCGCCACAATCTTCCGGCTACTTCATCGGTTTCACTTCGTTGCTTTCGATGTCTTCGAAGCTGTTCTGATCCTCGCAGAATTGTTCGCCCAGGGTCCATTTGGGATGGAGCGCGAAAGTCAGGTGCGCCGTCCAGGGCTTGATGTAGGCCTTGGGATCTTCGAAGGTGATGTCGTTCACCAAATGATCGTGATCGGCCCGGCGGATTCGCTCGACCACGTGCAACTGATCGGTGTGGGGATGGCCCATGCGGTCGAGCCACGTCTTATCGTTCAAATTCACCGTGTCTGCGACGAGCGTGTCGCCCTCCCAATGTCCAATCGAGTCGCCCATCCACAGCGGACCGAGAGCGGCGTCATGCGGGCGGCCGTCGGTAAAAATCTGGTGCCGAATCGAGTCGTACTCGAAGAGCACGATCACTTCCCCGGGCGTTTGCACGATCTGCATCGGAAACGGGTGAAGATAAATGCGCGGAAATCCGGGAGGAGTGCATGTGTGGTAGATCGGATCATTCGTCTGCATCAGAGGATAGGGATGGGACCCAAAAGATGACTTGGCGGCGTCAAATTGCGCCTGCCCCCACGCGGTCATGGGAGGCTCCTCCAGCGTGAACTTGTAGATCCAGTATCGTTCCGTGACGCTGTTCGGCCGGGGATGATCGTCGAACCAGACGCCCGACAAATCGCGCGCTTCGATCGTACTCGCCGTGGCGGACGTTTTTTTCGTTTGCGGAGACGCCGTCAAGGCGATGCTCACCGCCATCGCTGCGGCGAATAAAATTCCAACGCGGACATTCTGATTTCGCATTGCAAACGCCCCTCAGTCCCGGATTTCGCGCCTACTTTTTCGCCGGCTCGGCCGCCGCTTCATCGAGCGACTGAAAGCTCTGCTCGTCCTCGCAGAACGCTTCCGCCAGGGTCCACTTCGGCTTCAAGATGAAGGTCAGGTGCGCAGTCCACGGTTTTGTGTAAGCCTTCGGGTCATCGATCGCGAGATCGTCGATCAGGTGATCGTGATCGACGCGGCGGATGCGCTCGATCACGTGGAGCTGGTCGCTATGCGCGTGGCCCATGCGGTCGAGCCAGGTCTTGTCGTTGAAATTCACCGTGTCGGCGACCAGGGTGTCTCCCTCCCAGTGGCCGACAGAATCGCCCATCCACAACGGGCCAAGAGACGTGTCATGTGGCCGCCCGTCTGTAAAAATTTGATGCCGCACGGAATCGTATTCAAAAATCATGATGACTTCGCCAGGCGTCTGGACGATCTGCATGGGCAGAGGATAGAGAAAAATTCGCGGGAAGCCCATGGGAGCGCAGGTGTGGTAGATGGGATCGTTGGTTTCGGCGATGGGAACCGGATGCGGGCCGAAAGAAGTCTTCGCGGCGTTGAGCTGCGCCAGCCCCCAGGCCGTCATCGGCGGCTCGTCCGGAGTGAACTTATACACCCAGTACCGCTCATCCACTTTGTTCGGGCGGGGATGATCGTCAAACCATACGCCCGAGAGATCGTGCGACGGATCGGAACTTGGCGCTTTCGAGGCAGTGGCGGCGGGTCTTGTTTGCGCGCATACCGCCTCAGCAAGACTCAAACCGATCGCCAAAGACAGCGCGAAACCGAACAGAAACCTTGGCATTCGAATTCCCTCCCGCGATTCGAAATTCATTCTTTGAGGACGCAGTTTTGGGGATCATACACCGCCGGAGTTTGATGGCGTCAAGATGAATTCCGCCGTCGCGCCAAAGGTTGCCGCCCAAATCGGAGGGTAAAAAGAATGCCGCGCTCCGGTTGGAGCGCGGCATCGGATTCGTGCGGCATTGAGGCCGTTAAACTACAGGTTGTCCTTCAACGTACCATCGGCAAGCGTCAGCTTCTGAAGGCGCATGACGGGGGATCCGTTTCGCGCACGATACCCGGACACCGTGATGACGTCGCCGGGCTTAAGTGTGTTCTTGTCCCAGCCGCCCACCCGGACGAGCATCCCGGGGCTGCGCGCTTCGCAGCTCCATTTCTCGATTTCACCTTTGTCGTTCTTAGCGTCGAGGCTGATGAGCGTATGAGGATTGATGAACTGGAAATCGGTCACTGTCCCTTTCACGGATACGACTTTATCCGTGTCGTAATTCGCTTCACCGTGATGCGCGAGGAGCGGAGCCGAAACCAAGAGCAAGCTGAAAGCCAGAACCAGAACGACGGAGAATTTCTTCATTTCCCGAGCCTCCCAAGACCAGAGCAAGAAGCGAGTTGCAAGACCGAGGGCATTTCACACCAAAACATTCAGCATTCAAAATTGTTTGATCAGGTCCGGAAAAGTGTCAATGGGCTTGTCCTGATTTACTTCGCCGGATTCGATCCACTCTTATCGAATTCCTCAAAACTATGCTCGTCCTCGCAGAACTGCTCGCCAAGGGCCCAGGTCGGACGCAGCACGAAATCGAGGTGCGCCGTCCAAGGCTTGGTGTAGGCCTTCGGGTCTTCGATCGTGATGTCATCCGTTAGGTGGTTGCTATCCACCCGTCGGATGCGCTCGAACAAATGAAGCTCGTCGCTGTGCGGGTGGCCGACGCGATCGACCCAGGTCTTGTCGTTGAAATTGTTCGTGTCCGCAACCAGCGTGTCGCCCTCCCAATGACCGATTGAGTCGCCCATCCACTGCGGGCCGAGCGTTTCGTCGTGCGGGCGGCCGTCGACAAAAATCTGATGCCGCATGGAGTCGTATTCGAATAGAACAAGTACTTCGCCGGGCATCTGAATGATTTGCATCGGGAACGGATGGAGATACACGCGCGGCAACCCGGGCGGCGTGCAGCTGTGATAGAGCGGATCGTTCGTTTCCGCCAGCGGATACGTGTGCTGCCCGAAGGAAGATTTGGCCGCGTTAAATTGCGCCCGTCCCCACGGCGTCATCGGGGGATCTTCCTTGCTGAACTCATAGTTCCAGTAGCGCTCCACCACGGGCGCAGTCCGGGGGTGTTCCTGGCTCCAGACGCCAGACAAGTCGTGCGGATCGAATGAACTCGGTACAGCCGGTGCGTCGGCGGGCTTCTTAGTTTGAGCAGATGCCACGCACGAACTGCTCAAGACAATTGCCAACGCCAACCCGGCAATCAGCGGTCGACTCGTCATGTCCGATCCGTCTCCTCGGACTCAAATTGCCGATACTCGAATCTAATAAAAATGAATCATACACTGCCGAAGTTCCGCACCGTCAAGACCAAATGAGACTGATCGATTGCAAATAGTCGTCAGCAAACCCTATGCGTGGGCGGGATCGTCAACTATCAGTCACACAGCCGACCCTTGTTTGAAATATCTCGGGAGATGTGACATCCTATAGGATGTCTATGATCCGAAGGGTCGTTCTGGATACTTCGGTGATTGTTGCTGGGCTTCGCAGCCGCTCCGGAGCCAGCAATGCCGTTCTCAGGCTCGTGGCAATAGGACGGCTGACGCTGTTGGCAACGCCGCCTCTCTTCCTGGAGTACGAGGATGTGCTGAAGCGAGCGGAGCAGCAGATGGAACATGGGCTTGCTCCGGAAGCGATCGATGAATTTTTGGCTGAACTTGCGGCATTGATCGAGCCTGTCGAGGTTCACTATCGATGGCGCCCGCAATTGCGAGATCCGAACGACGAAATGGTCTTAGAAGCCGCTATTCACGGGAGCGCGGACGCGTTGGTAACTCACAACATCGCGGACTTTGCCCGCGCCGGCGAACGATTTGACATTGCAGTGCTTCGCCCGGCGGACATCCTGGGGAGGGTGAAAAGATGAGCAAATCTACCTACCCTTTGAAATTGCCCCTCTCGACCAAGAAAGCCGCGCAACGGCTCGCGAAGGAAGACGGCGTGTCACTGAACCAGTGGATCGCCGCGGCTGTCGCGGAAAAGGTTGGAGTAGTGGAAACCGCCGCGGAATTCTTTAAGACCCGAGCGAAAGGGGCGACCGGAAAAGGGTTGATGAGATTCCTTCGCCAAGCGCCCAAACGTGACGAGCCTGAGGACTCGAAACGCTAAGACATTGCTTCGCCAGGCAATACTTCAATCCAGGTCCGACGGTATGAAATACCCAACTTTATTATTCGGGCCGGAACCATACCACATGCGGCCCTGGGCATCGAGGAAAAACTCCTTCATCATATTTTCGGAATGCGCGTAGGGATATTCGGTCACTTTGCCGGTGGTTGGATTGAGGCGGCCGACCACGTCGAGTTCGTCGGAGGAATACCAGATATTGTGCTGGCGGTCGATTCCGAGCGCGTAGGGAGTCGCTCGCGGGCCGGGAAGATCGAATTCCTTGAACGATTGCGTTTTCGGATCGAAACGCCCGATTTTGCCCGCCTGATATTCCGCGAACCAGACCGTGCCGTCATCGTCGATTTCAATTCGACGCGGCCAGCCGCCCTTCGTGGGCGGATCCCATTTCGTGACTTTGTTCGTCTTTGCGTCGACCATTCCGATTTCACCCTTGGGATAGAATTCCGCGAACCAGACGTTGCCGCTCTTGTCGAGTTCCACGCCGTAGGGCGAAAAAACATCCTGGAAGTGCGAAAACTCGTTGTTCTTGGGATCGTACACCGTCAGGTTGTTGAACACCGCAGTGCCCCAAACTCGGCCGTTCGCGTCCACCCGCACCGTGTGCTTTGAACCGCCGTCCTCGAGGCCTTCCATGCCGGACTTGTATGTGTCCTGATATTCTGAGATTAGCTTCGTTTGGGGATCCCAGCGGCCGACTTTGTTCGCGGCCTGCTCGGAAAACCACACCGAGCCATCCGGCGCGGGAACGGCCGAATGAATGCCAGCGGCGAATTTGTTTGGCGCGGTGAATTCCTGGATCGCGCCGGTTTTCGGATCGAGCCATCCGATTGTGTTCACCGAACCCATGTCCGGAATCCAAAGTTTGCCATCCTTATCAGGCGCGGCGCTGAACGGCATCCGATTCGGCCCGGGCATTTCGTATTCGACGTAAGTGATTTTGAGCGCCGCATCGCTGACGGGCCGCACCGTGGCTTTGTAGCCAGGCAGGTCGGCGGGAGATTTCGGCAGCTTGGCCTCGACGCCAAACGCATCATCCAAATAATTCGCGAGGACGGCACCGTCTTCGGCATTGACGTGGTTTCCCAGACGCGGGTGGCGCGTTTCGAGCATGTAGTTCACCGCCTGCGTCCAGCCGTCGCGGTCGCGCTTCACCGCGGCCATGCGGGTTTGGAATCCGTGGCAGGCGAAGCAGTTTTCAGACAAGATTTTCTTTCCCTGTCCCTCAGGCAGAAGCGTTTTGCCCTGATACAGAGACAGATCGCTCCAGCGCACGCTTCCATGCTGCAGCGCAAAATCGACGGACGCAGAATCGCCCCCGGCGAGATTCACGCCCGTGCGCGGATCGGCCTTGTACCCGGTGGCCGTCACGCGGATTTGGTATTCTCCAGGCGTCAAATTCTGAATGCGATAGCGGCCCTGGCTGTCGGACATGACGTTTACGGTGATTTTGGATTGCGCGCTTTGCGCCTGCACGAACGCGCCACGAAACGGAGCGCCCGACGGGACCCTCACCACGCCGGAGATATTGGCGTCGGTTGCGCCGTGCATGGGCGCCGATGGAGCGACAAAAATGGAAATCGCCAAGAAAATCCAAAGTCGTTTTATGAGCTTACCCCGCTCTCTTCCCAAGCTGTTGCGCCGAGTTTATCACGCATGGTACGCCCTGGAGCTCACTTGGTTTGTGAGGCACAGCCACTCTTCACCCCGAGCTCCTACGAGGAGCCAGCGGTCCGGTTGTGGGCCGTAGATGCGGGGCACAAGGCGTGGTATTCTCCGCGCAATGAACCCACAGAAGGAGACGCTCAATGGAACGCAGAAAAGCTTCCGAATTCGATCGGGAACTGCTCAATCTCTTTGACCTGTACGTGCACGGCGGAATCAACCGCCGCGAATTCATGGACGGCGCGGCGAAATTCGCCGTCGGCGGCCTGACGGCAGCGGCGATCTACGAAGCCCTCGCGCCGAATTACGCCTTCGCCGAGCAAGTCCCGAAAGACGACAGGCGCCTGAAGACTGAATACGTGAAATTCGATTCGCCGCAAGGGTACGGCACGATTCGAGCCTACCTTGCGCGCCCCGCCGAAGCAAAAGGAAAGCTGCCCGGCGTGCTGGTCGTCCACGAAAATCGCGGCCTCAACCCGTACATCGAGGACGTCGCGCGCCGCCTTGGTGTTGCAGGCTACCTCACAATCGCGCCGGATGAGCTGACCCCGGTCGGAGGCTATCCCGGTGACGACGACAAGGGCCGCGATATGCAAGCGAAACTCGATCCCAAGAAGATGATGGAAGACTGGTACGCAGCCGCAATGTTTTTGAAATCGAATTCCGCGTGCACGGGGAAGATCGGCGTCGTCGGCTTTTGCTACGGCGGATCGGTCACGAACGCGCTGGCGGTTCGCGTTCCCGATCTCGCTGCCGCCGTTCCGTTCTACGGCATGCAGCCCTCCGCCGAGGACACCGCCAAGATTAAAGCGCCTCTGCTCATTCACTACGGCGGCCTGGACGATCGCGTCAACGCGGGCTGGCCGGCCTTTGAGGCCGCGTTGAAAGCGAATCACATCACGTACTCCGCGTATATCTACGAAGGCGCCAATCACGGCTTCCACAACGATACGACGCCGCGCTACGATAAGGACGCGGCCACACTCGCGTGGAGTCGCACGCTGGAGTTTTTCGACAAGTATCTACGATAGGAAATTGAGACCAAACAAAAAATGGCCTACGCCTTTCAAATCGAACTTGAACGGGAATCAGACGGTCGCTGGATCGCCGAGATTCCCGACCTTCCCGGCGTGATGGCCTATGGCACTAGCAAGCGAGAAGCTGTGTGCGCGGTGAAAGCCCTTGCCTCGCGCGTTCTCGCGGGCCGCACTTAGAAAATCGATTTGCGGGCGATCAGCGAAGCGAGCCTGCCTCAGTCTCTACAAACACTTCGTGCTCAATTCCCAGGTCGCGTGCGGAGGGCGTGAGGATTGTCCTACGTCCAATGAAGATTTTTTCGCTGCGCGTCATCGCGCGGCGCACATCGTTCTCACTGACGAAAACTTGGATTTCGGCCGCAGTTTTCGGCGGCGACTCAAGCCGTTTTTCCGCAACGCGAGCCGGCCCGGGCGCGATTGGCGGCGCACCGGATGGAGTCGTGGAGGAATTTTCCGAAACGTTCTTGTTCGTCTTCGCGGTTGGGCCAAAGAAACGGCTGGCGATTTCGGCGGCAATCAACGATGGAGTGGGTGATTCTTTCGGAGTCGTCGAAAGCTCAGGCGCGGGCATGGTTTTTGGCATCCCGCTGCCGCAAGCGATTCCTTTTGCGGCAAGCACACTGGTCACCACGCGAGCAATCGCTGCGCGATCCATGCTGACGGTGGAAGCCGCGGTCGCGGGCGCCGCTGATTTCAGTTCTTGCGTCTTCGGCGCTGGCAAAGGCTCTGGAACACGCGGCAGCGAGGCCGGCCCACTTGGCGCGGACGCGAGGGCAGCGGCGGCCACTTCCGCTTTTTCCTGAACGGCCACAGCCTCGCCGGGGATCGAGGCTCCCGCCATGCGCTGGTCCGCCGGCACCGTTCGATGCTCGACGGCGCGCGACTCCCAGGCAATCCGTTTCACATTGATCAAATGCAGCGGGCCGATATTGTCCGAAGTGATGTTGCCGCCGGGCGCGCCGCAACCCAGCGTCATCGCGGGAACAAGGTTCGTCGAGTAGCCGATCGAGCCATGCACCGACGCGCTGTTCACGACGACGCGAAACGCGGGCATTGCCGCGCCGAATTCCAAAGTCGCCGCTCGATTCTGCGAGTGAATCGCGCAGGTATGTCCCAGCCCGCCGAATTCAAGGAGGCGCCGGCACAGCGAGATTCCCGCCGCGAGGTTCGGCACTGAATAAAACGCCAGGATCGGCGACAATTTCTCAGCGGAGAGGGGAAATTCGCGTCCTACTTGATCTGCTTCGAGGCGCGCGATCAGGACGCGCGTCGCCGGTGGTGCCTTGATTCCCGCCATCTCCGCGATCGCCGTCGCGGGACGCCCGACGATTTTCGTATTCGGCGTGTGCGAGGCCGGCAAAAAAACGAGGCGCGCCACTTTTTCCGCTTCTTCCGCAGAAAGAAAATACGCACCCTGCTGGCGGCACTCCTCGATCGCACGCTCGCGCACCGATTCCTCAGCGACGACGGCCTGCTCGGACGAGCAGATTGTTCCGTAGTCAAACGTTTTGCCGGCAATGATGTCCGCGACGGCCTTGCGCACGTCGGCGGTTCGCTCGACGAACGCAGGCACGTTGCCGGGGCCGACACCGTACGCCGGCTTGCCCGAGCCGTACGCGGCGCGTACGAGGCCCGTGCCGCCGGTCGCGAGAATCACCCCGATCTCCGGCCGGCGCATCAGTTCGCGCGTGCCCTCGAGCGTGGTGTGCCGCATGCATTCGATCAGCCCCTCCGGCGCGCCGGCATTGAGTGCGGCCCGCGTGAGCGCGGTCGCTGCCTGGCAGATGCACCGAATCGCCGAGGGATGCGGGCTCAGCACGATCGCGTTCTGAGCCTTGATGGAAATCAGCGCCTTGTAAATGGCGGTCGAGGTGGGATTCGTCGAGGGAATCACCGCGGCCACGACGCCGACCGGCGAAGCCACTTCGACGATTCCCTTTTCGCGGTCCTCGCGCAGGATTCCAACCGTGCGCAGGTTCCGAATCGCCTGCGGCACATTCACCGCGGCGAGCGTGTTTTTTACGATCTTGTCGGGGACGTTACCGAAGCCGGTTTCTTCCACGGCCGCGCGCGCCAGTGGCTCGGCATTTTCGACAGCTGCCTTCGCGCAGGCCTCCACAATCGCATCGACTTGTTCCTGGGAAAACGCGGCAAACTTTTTTTGGGCGGCAGCGGCGCGGGCCGCCAATTCGCGGGCTTCTTGGATGGAAACGAGGTCCGGATCGCGCAGGCTCAAAACGCTTTACCTTCTCCTACAAACGTCGTTGCTCTAGTTGCTGTAGCTCGCCTCTTCAGGGACGAGGGTCTGGCCGACAGATCAAGAAGGCGTCCCCGCGTCTAACGACACGGTCTACAGCAGATTCCGGGCTACTCGGGATTCTCAAACTCGTCGATATTATTTCTTTATACCCGGCGGAGCGCCGCCCCCCGGCAAAATCTTCTCGACGTGCTCGTGCGGGCGCGGGATGACGTGCACGGAGACCAGCTCGCCCACGCGGCGCGCCGCAGCAGCTCCCGCATCGGTCGCGGCTTTCACCGCGCCCACATCGCCGCGCACCATCACTGTCACATATCCCGAGCCGATATATTCCTTGCCAATCAGGATGACGTTCGCGGCCTTCACCATCGCGTCCGCGGCTTCAATCGAAGCAACCAGGCCCTTGGTCTCAATCATCCCCAATGCTTCGTTGGACATGCGCTCCTTGTCTAAGCGAGTCCGGGGCATCCATTCCGTTTCCCCTGCGTGGTGCCACCGGAAGCGCAGAGACTAGCATGGCATCAAGAGTGAATCAAGAAAATGCGGGAGAACGGGCTTGAAACCACTGTGGAAATTGGATTGTAGTGAAGAGATTCGGCGACCGGCGCCAACGTGCCGGCGAGACGCCGGCGCTACTTCAGAACTCCGACTCTTGCGGCGGCCACGGCATTGCGCGTCGTGTTCTTGACGGCGTACATGGCTTCGTCAGCCAGATGTAGAAGCTCGACCTTGGTCTTCGCATCCGAGGGGTACGACGCCACGCCGATACTTGCTGTGAAGTGAATGTCCAGCCCTTCGCTGGTCAGCCAGTGAGTTTCACCGATCAGCTTGTGCAGACGGCGTGCCACCACAAACGCGTTTTCCTTCGAGGCTTGCGGCAGCACGATTACAAACTCGTCGCCGCCGTAACGAAACGCGAAATCGATTCGGCGGCAGGCGCTCTTCACAATATTCCCCACTTCGGCGAGCAGCTTCGATCCGACCAGGTGGCCGTGCGTGTCATTGATTTGCTTGAAGTGATCGAGATCGATGAACACCACGGAAAATTCGTAGCCGTAGCGCTGGGAACGGTAAATTTCCGTCTCAAGGATGAAGTCCATGTGCCGCGCGTTGTACAGGCTCGTGCAGTCATCGGTGATCGTCAGCTCGTGGATGCGCTTGACGTGACGCGCATTTTCCAGGGCGATGGCCGCGAAATCGGCGAGCGCCTCGAGCAGCACCAGATCGTGCTCGATGAAGCCCTCCTTTTCGACGCAATTGATCAGCTCGATGACGCCCAGGCAATGATCACGGTACCGCACCGGCACGGCGACGATCGAGCGCGTTTCCATTTTTGTTTTTTCGTCGACTTTAGCGAAAAACCGCGTGTCTTTGCTTACGTCGGGAACGATCACGGCTTCGTCGTGCTGCGCCACCCAGCCCGCGATCCCCTGCCCCATCTTGATTCGCACGTCCTTCAGCGCCTGCGCGCCCTTGCCGACCGCCAACTCGAAATATAAATCCTGCTTCGCTTCATCGACGAGTAGCAGCGACCACGTGTCCGGGCGCAGAAATTCGTCGATTTTTTCCATGATCGTGCGCAGAACTTGATCGAGTTGTAGCGAGGAGGTAAGGGCCTTGCCAAGCTCGTGGAAGACCGCGATTTCGCCCGCTTCGCGTTGTTCTCCCCGAGCCGACTGTCCGTGTCGGCGTTCAATGCCGGTAAAATTCTCAGCCATGCTCACTGGAAGCCCTAGTGCCAGACACTCTTGCGGGTCACCCGCCGCTATCGCGGGCGGTGTTGGGGCACCATAAATTATAGGCAGCACTTGTGCGTCCGCGCAATGAAGAACTCGGGGAGGGTTGCCCGATTGTGAAGCGCATACCGTATCGAACCCGGTGACACACTTTCCCGTGAGAATTGACACCCCATCACCGCCCGCCTATATTCGCTGAGATCGCTGCCTTTTTTAGAGAACCATGACCAAGGACACCTTCGGCGAAGGCCTCAAGCGAGAACGCGAGATGCGCGGCGTTACGCTCGAGGAAGTATCGGCCGCCACCCGCATTGCGACGCGGTTCCTCAAGGCCATTGAAGAGGAAAACTGGGATCAGCTGCCCGGCGGAGTCTTCAATCGTGGCTTCGTGAGGGCGGTGGCCCGGTATCTTGGCCTCGACGAAGAAAACACGGTCGCGGAATATACCCTGGCCGTCGGTGATCGCCAAACTGTCCCCGTTTGGACCGGCAGCCCGCCCGTGGTGACTGCCGACCAGCCCTGGCTCGCCTGGATTATCGCGATAATCGTGGTGATTGCGTTGGTCGCCGGCGGCTGGTTCGGGACCCGGCTATTTCTCCTAAGGCGCGCGCAAAAGAAAGCCTCTCAGTCGTCACGCCTGGACGCCGCGTCGTCTTCTGCTTCCTCGTCGTTGACGCCGGTCATGTCCTCCCAGTCAGCCGGGACGGCCGATCCGCAGGGCGCAACTTCGGGAGGCTCCGCTTCGGTGGCGGACCCCGCGCCCGGGGCTGGCACGGCTTACCCGCCGACCGACCGCTTCGAATTGAAGATCGTGACGGCGAAGAGAACGAAAGTCATTGTTGTGGCGGACAAGGATGTCGTGTTTGATGGAACCATGAAATCCGGCGAGAACCATTTCTTCAACGCCACCGATCATTTCCAGGTTTCCGCCAAGGATGCCGGCGTGGTGCGCCTCGAATTGAACGGGAAGGCGCTCGATCCTATCGGTCCCACCGGCCACGAAGGTAAAATCACTCTCACGCGAGACGCGCTGAAAGCAGCTCCGGGAGGCGGAAATTAGCGCCGCGCTCGTCGAAGAAATTCGCCTGGGCGGCGCGGCTCAGGAGCGCCGCCTGGCGATTTGCGGCGAGGCGGCTTCGCTCCCGCCGGACGACCGCATCGAGCCGCTTTGCATTCTTGCAGCCGATCCGGATCCCGCCGTCCGTGAGAAAGCCGCCGCCGTGCTACAAACGCAACCACTTAAAAATGTGCTGGCCGCTCTCGCGCGGCCCGGCGCGGCCTCGGAAATGTTCGCCTACTGCGCCGCGGAGTTCGCGCGCAGGCCGGGCGTAGCCGACGCCATCGCTCAAAATACGACGTGTCCGATCGAAGTCCTGCGGCCCGTGATTCGTTATCTCTCGGTCACGGCGATCCAGGACTTGTTCGAGGATCTCGACCGGCTGAGCACTTCGCCCGCCCTTGTCGCCGAGATGATCGCCTCGGCCGTAATCAATCCGGAGCAGCGCGCCCAGCTCGTGGAATTGCAGCGCGCGGAGTTAGAACCGGTCGAAGCGTTCGCCGAAGCCGCAAAAGAGGCCGAGCCGGACCCGGTGAAGCGGGAAACGCTGCTGCAAAAATTGGGGCGCATGCGCGTCGTCGAGCGCGTGCAACGCGCGCTCAAGGGCGGCCGAGACGAGCGAATCTTGCTGATCCGCGACCCCTGCAAGGTCGTGCAACGCGCGGTGCTGCAATCACCACTCATTTCCGAGCAGGAAGTCGAAGGCTTTTCCAACATGGCCAGCCTGTCCGACGAAACTCTTCGCCTGATCGCCGGCAACCGCAAATTTCGCAAAAATTACGCGATCACCCGCGGCCTGATGTTCAATCCGAAAACGCCGCTCGAGATCACGCTCCATCTCTTGCCGCATCTGAAGCCGCAGGATCTGAAGTTTCTGACCTCAAACAAAAACGTCGCCGAAACCCTGCGCACCGCCGCGCTTCGCCTGCAGCGCCAGCGCACGGCCGAAAGAAGCGGCGGAGGTTCGTGACCCGTGGCCGGTGTCCCGTGGGCCTATGCTCCAACCTCCAAAACGAATCGCGCAAAACGGAAACTTGGAGCCGGCGGCAATCCTTCCTAAGCAACAGGAGGTTCGAGGCCCGGTTCAATTCGAATTGAGCCGCCGCGATTCCTCGCGGGTCACGGACCACTGTTCACGGGTCACGAACACGTCTTGTTATCCGTGTTCATCTGTGTGCATCCGTGGTTTCAAAGATTTTTACAGGAATGTTCCATCAAAGGGCTTGGGGAAGAGCGCGGAGAGTCGGTAACGGTCTACCTTGCCGGCGAGATTCGCAAGGATCACTTCGGCGTCGCCGCAGAACTCCCACAGGATCTGGCGGCACGCGCCGCACGGAGGCGTGAGCGCGTCCGTATCGGTCACGACAGCGACCGCGTCGAAGCCGCGCTCGCCTTCCGAAATCGCCTTGAAGACCGCCACCCGCTCGGCGCACAGCGTCAAGCCGTACGTCGCGTTTTCGACGTTGCAGCCGGTGAAGACTCTGCCGGATTTTGCGCGCAGCGCGGCGCCCACCCGGAAATTGGAATAGGGCGCGTGGGCATGCTCGCGCGCCGTTCGCGCCGCGGCGATCAAGGCATCGTGATTCGCGCTCGGCTCGCTCATGGCAGGTCCTCGTTCATGCGTGGAATCACCGCGCGGAGGAGCGCCACGAAATCCGCCTTTACACGCTCGCCGGTTTCCATCACTTCCTCGCTGGTAATCGGCTGATCGAGAATTCCGGCCGCCATGTTCGTGACGCACGAAATTCCCAGCACGCGGATTCCGAGGTGCGCCGCGGCAATCACCTCTGGCACCGTGGACATGCCGATAAGGTCCGCGCCGATCCCGCGTAGGTAGCGAATTTCGGCGGGCGTCTCATAGCTCGGTCCGGTCAGCGCCGCGTAGATGCCCTCGAACATTTCAATCCCCAGGCGCTTCCCTTCCCGAAGCGCCACCGCCTGGTAAGGCTTCCAGTAGACGCTCGTCATGTCGGGAAAGCGCTCGCCGAAATTCTCGTCGTTGGGGCCGATCAGCGGATTCGTGCCCTGCAAATTGATGTGATCCCGCAGCACAACCAGGCAGCCTTGCTTGAAATTCGTACTGATGCCGCCCGCGGCGTTCGTCAGCAAAACCGCGCGAATTCCCATGCGGGACATCACCCGCATCGGAAAAATCACGTCGCGCATCGAGTAGCCTTCGTAAAAATGCACGCGGCCCTGCATCACCGCGACGGGCACATCGGCGACGTTGCCAATGACCATGCGCCCGGCATGGCCGATCGCCGTCGAGCGCGGGAAATTCGGGATGCTCCCGTACTCGATGCGCGCCGCGCCCGGAATTTCGTTCGCAAACGCGCCCAGGCCGCTCCCCAGGACCAGACCGATCCGCGGACGCAACTTCGTTTTGCGCAAAATGAATTTCGCCGCAGCTTCGGCGCGCAAAAAATCCTGGCTTGGTTTTGGTTTGGCCGCTCGACGCGCGCTCATTTCAAAAAGATCCCCACGATCGACGCGGACATCAGATTCGCCATGGTTCCCGCGAGCATGGCGCGGATCCCGAATTTCGCGAGCTGCGTTTTCTGATTGGGCGCGAGCGCGCCGATGCCGCCGATCTGCATGCCTATGGAGCTGAAATTGGCAAATCCGCACAACGCGAACGTCGCGATCGTAAACGAGCGGGGATCGAGCGCTCCCTTCATCGGCCCGAGCATGGAAAACGCAACCAGCTCGTTGATGACCATCCGCGTGCCTAGGAGATTCCCAATCTGCACGCAGTCATGCCACGGCACGCCGATGACGAACGCCACCGGCGCGAAGGCCCAGCCGAAAACTTGCTGCAGGCTCGTTGGAAACCACATCACGCCGTGCGCGCCCAGAAAGTTGTGGATCCCGCCCAAGATGCCGTTGGTAAGCGCAATCAGAGCCAGGAACGCGATCAGCATGGCTCCCACATTGATTGCCATTCCCAGCCCCTCGCCCGTCCCGCGCGCAATCGCCGCGAGAAAATTCGAGTCATGCTCGACGTTCTCCATGTGCACGACGCCCATCGTTTTCGGCTGCCCGGTCTCCGGCACCAGCATCTTGGCGATGAGCAGCGTACCCGGCGCAGTCATGATCACCGCTGTCAAGAGGTGCCGCGCCTCGACCCCAAACGCAATATAAGCCGCCATGATCCCGCCGGAGACATGCGCCATTCCGCTGGTCATAATCGTCATCAGTTCCGATTCGGTTAAGTCCGGCAGAAACGGACGGATCGTCAGCGGCGCTTCCGTCTGCCCCATGAAAATGCTGGCGGCGACGTTCAGCGACTCCGCGCCGCTCGCGCCCATCACGCGCTGCATCACCCATGCCGCCGCGCGAATCACCACCTGCATCACGCCGAGGTAGTACAGCAGCGCAAACAGCGACGCGATGAAAATGATTGTCGGCAGAACCTGAAACGCGAAAATGAATCCAATGGATGAGTGCTGCTTTCCGAGTTCGCCGAAAACAAATTCCGATCCCACGAACGCGTAGGCGAGAATGCGGTTCACCGCATCGCCCGCGCGACGAAAAAGCTCCTGCCCGAAAGTCCAATAGAAAACAAGGAACGCAAAGCCGATCTGAAGGCTCAGCCCCCAAATCACCGTCTTGAGCTTGATCGCGCGCCGGTTGGTCGAGAACAAATAGGCGAGCCCCAGCATCGACAGCAGTCCCAACACGCCGGTGAATCGGCCCATGCCGCGCTCCTAGAATCCCGGGCTGCGCGCTCACGGATCGGCGCGCTCGAGCTCCCGGGAAATGCCCGTCACATTAACATGCGATCCAAGGACCTGGGATGTGGAAATTGTGATGTGCAGGATTTGTGCGAGACGGAGCGTATGTGGGTGCCTCACCACCGCAAACCAGGAAATGTACTGGAGATAGAAGGAAGGGCTTAGTGCAAAGCGGTATCTTACAGCTTCTTACCTCTCGGCGCTTGTCCGCGAAGCAGGAAGGTCTTGGGATACTTTCCTTCGCCGCAGATTTTGAATGACCCGAAATCCTTATACCAGGGTCCGTCCGGCGCTTCCGGCTCCGTTTCGCGCCACAATTTCAGCCGGTACAAATCCTCGGCTGTGATCTTCCGTTCGGCCAATCTTTCGAAAAGGTGATCGCGCAAGGCAGGCGGCAGATCCGTCCACTGAATCTTCGGCATTTATTCACCGAAGGTCATTCGGGCCAGTGTTTCCTTGATCCGTTTCCGTTCGGCAGGGTCAGAGGTTACGGTGAGTCGGTCCGTCAGCTCGAAGAACTTCGATTTCTCCGATTCCTTCGACTCGATTCCGGTCTCGATCAGTTCGACCAGGACGCGGTTCGTGCTCGTCTTGCGATTCGCCGCAAGAGTTCGCACCCTTCGGGCGAGCCGGGCCGGAAGAGATACGCTCTGACGAACTCGCTTCTCAGTGGTCGGCATAGGGTAAGTTTACACCACTTTGCACCATCGTGCACCATTTTGGTTTAACGTGTTTTCCATTCTTTTCTACGCGCCGATCACTCGGTAGATCAGGGGAGGAATCGTTTCCGGCTTGTGCGGCGCGATCGAGTACGCCGTTTCAACGAGCCTGCGCGCTTCGGCAAGCCGGGCGTCGGAATTGTAGTGCAGCGTGCATAGCGGCTCACCGCGCTCCACCCGGTCGCCGATACGCTTGTGGAACTCGAGGCCGACAGCGGGGTCGATCTTGTCTTCCTTTTTCTCCCGGCCGCCGCCCAGGACCACGCCTGCCACGCCAAGCTGCTCACACTGAATCGAAGCCACGAATCCGTCCGCGGCGCTGCGGATCTCCACGGAGTGGCGCGCGTGCGGCAGGCGAGCCGGATCGTCGATTGCGCCAATGTCGCCGCCCTGCAGCCCCACGATCTCCCTAAATTTTTCGCGCGCCTGGCCGGAAGCGATGAGGTCCGTGGAAAGCTTCTTCCCCTCCTCGACGGTTTTTACACGCTCGCCAAGAAAGAACATCCACCCCGCAAGCTCCAGGCAAAGCTCGCGCAGGTCCGTGGGTCCGCCGCCGGAGAGCGCTTCGATCGATTCGGCTACCTCCATCGCGTTTCCCGCCGCGCGGCCAAGGGGCTGGTTCATGTCCGTCAGAAGCGCCACGACCTTCTTGCCCATGCGCTTTCCGGTTTCGACCAGCAATTCGGCCAGCCCCGCCGCGTCCTCTAGATTTTTCATGAACGCCCCGGAGCCGGTCTTCACGTCGAGCACCAGTGCGTCGATCCCCTCGGCGAGTTTCTTGCTCATGATCGAGGCGCAGATCAGCGCGGGGCTTTCCACCGTACCGGTCACATCGCGCAGGGCGTAGATTTTCTTGTCCGCCGGTGCAATCTCGGCCGTCTGGCCGATCAAGGCGCACCCGCAGGTTTCGAGAACGCGCTGGAATTCGGCCAGCGTCAGGTTGACGTTGAAGCCGGGGATCGATTCGAGCTTATCCAGCGTGCCGCCGCTGTGCCCTAAGCCGCGCCCGCTGATCATGGGAACCTTCAGGCCCCCGGCGGCCACGATCGGTGCGATAACGAGAGACGTCTTGTCGCCCACGCCACCCGTCGAGTGCTTGTCCACCTTGCGCCCGGCCAGCCCGGAAAAATCTAGAACGCGGCCCGAGTGCAGCATGGCCTCGGTGAGCGCGGCAATTTCGGCGCGGGTCATGCCCCGAAGCACAACCGCCATCAGCCAGGCGGACATCTGGTAGTCGGGGATGTCTCCGCGGGTGTAAGCGGAGATTAGCTGGTGAATTTCTTCGGAGGTGAGTTCGCCCGAGTCCCGCTTGCGGCGAATCAGGTCAACGGCGCGCATGCGCTTAGGGGATCAATCAGCGGCTGCCGGGGAGGCAGCGCTCGTCGCGCCCTGAAGCAGTTCCAGATGGGTGATTTCCGCCGGACACCGGAGTCTCCACGGCAGAACGATTGTCCCAATGCCGCGGCTGACGTAAATCTGCGTGGCGCCCATCCGGTCCCAGCCGATCTTGTAGCGAAGCCGCTCGGGAGAGCGCCCATACACCGTACCGAGCAGGGGCAGGTTTACCTGTCCGCCGTGGGTATGGCCGGATAGGACCAGACTCACGTTGTGGCGGGAAGCCAGATGAATCACGCGCGGGTTATGGGCCAGCAGGACAGTGGCGGCATCGCGCGGGACGCCGCGAATCGCCCGCCGCAAGTCCGCGCCGTAGCCATAATCATCGACGCCAATCAGATAAATCGACTTGGACCCGAAGCGTAGCGAAATATGACGGTTTCGCAGGACGTCGATGCGTTGGTTGCGCAACGCCTGGGTAACCGCGTCCGCATCCACGCGGAAATCATGGTTCCCGAGCACCGCGTATACACCGTAACGCGCGCGCAGCCGACCGAGAAGCTCTGCCGCTGGCCCAATCATCCGCCGGGAATACGTAACGAAGTCGCCGGTGAGGGCAATGATGTCCGGGTTCAGGCGGTTCGCCTGCCGCACGGCCTCGGAAAGCCATTCCTTGGGGAGAAACAGACCGTGATGAATGTCGGAAATTTGAACGATGCGCAGGCCGTGGAACTGGCTCGGGAGAGGATCGAGCCAAATGCGCTCCTCGTTCACGCTGAACCGCTCGCTAGAAGCCCACGCGGAGGATGGCTTGAGGGTGGCGGCGTCCGAGTAGTGCTCAATGCCGCCTCGGCGCCATCGGCCGAGCCATCGAGATAACTTTTCTCCAGCCCCCGGGTTTCCCTGCACCGGAAATGTGAGGCTATTTCCCATTATCCCTCAGAAAATAATGCGCAACGAACGTGAGCCTAACATCGGGTGGAAACCGAGTCAATGCAACATTTTACCGGGACGTATACAAAGTACAAAGGGTTAATCTGCGGCTCAAAAGTTGAACTGCGTTCGTTGCGACCCTCACGAAAACGCCGCCTTCTGCGCCGCGCGCTCCGCGACGCCTGCCGCAACCTCTCTCATTTCCGTGTGGACCCGCCCGTTCGATGCGAGAAGCTCTCGATCCCCGAGTCGATACGGCTGGCCGTCGAATTGAGTCACTACGCCGCCAGCCTCCCGCACGAGCAACACTCCCGCCGCGGCGTCCCAGGTGTGCAAGCCGAACTCCCAGAAGCCGTCGAACCGCCCGCAAGCCACGGACGCGAGATCCAACGCGGCCGAGCCGTCGCGCCGAACCCCGTGGGAGCGCAAGGTAAAGTCCCAATAGTAGTGAATATTCGGACTCTGCGACCGCTTTGCACTGGGAAAACCGGTAGCCACCAGACTTGTCGCCAGCTTTTCAATCCGGGACACCTCGATTTTCTTCTGATTCAGGTAGGCGCCCTCCCCTTTAACCACCGTGAAAAGTTCCCGGGTGATCGGCTGAAAAACTACGCCGGCGATCAGCTCGCCCGCTTCCTCAAGTCCGAGAGAAACCGCGAAGCAGGGATACCCGTGCGCGAAATTGGTTGTGCCATCCAGGGGATCGACGTGCCAGCGAAAAGGGGATTCGCTCTCCCGACCGCCCCCTTCCTCAGCCACAATAGCGTGTTTCGGGAAGTGCGACCGCAGCCGGGAGACGATAGCCTCTTCGGACCGCCGGTCGGCCTGGGTGACGATGTCGACTTCCCCCTTGTAGCTGATCTTCACCGGCCGGTCGAACTCCGCAAGCAGTATGGCCCCAGCTTCCTGCGCCGTTTCGATAGCCACTTCCAGAAATGAATTCATATGAAGAATTTGTCCCCAAACAACATGATGCCAGAGTCCAAGGGGATTAAGTAGGCTTCCGTGTAGGGTGCGCGAGTCACCTATTACGCGTCAAGAATAACCAGTCACCGGTCACTAATCACCAGTCACTCCTCAGTCCAACTTCCCGCCCGAATAATACGCCTTCCTGCTGCGGACCTTGCATTCGCACTTCACCCGCACGTCGAGATTGCGGTACGTGCCGGCTGGAGGACGGGGATCGGGATAGTACGCGATGCGATACTGAGTGCGCAGCTCGCGATTGATCTGGTCGAACATGTCGCCGAGTTGGCTGACGTCGTCCGGAAAGTAGATTGCGCCACCGGTGGTGTCGGCGATCGTCTCGAGGGCATGCTCGCCGGCCGTGTTTCGCCCGCCTTCGTTTTTGACCGCGCGGATGACGATCGTGTAGAGGAGCGTGTCGGCGCGAAGCGCGGCCCGCCGGGCCGTTTCAAAATCCGCGCTGCTGGTCGTTTCACCGGCGTCGGTAACCAGCACGATTGCGCGGCGGCGGCCTGCGGGATTTTTCATCAGTCCCTGCGCGCCTAAGAAAATCGCGTCGTAGAGCGAAGTGCCGTCCCCCGGGATGATCCGCCGCAGCGATGCCTGCAGCGTCGGGATGTTAGAGGAATAAGGCGCGAGCTGCGTCACCACGTCCGCAAATTCAAATACACCCAGCCGGTCGGCGGGCCTCACAAGTTTGCCGATAAACTGCGAAGCCGCAGTCTCCTCAACCTCCAGTTCCTTGACCTCGCTGAGGCTGGAATCGATCATCAGAGCAAGGTCCAGAGGTTGGTGGGTTTCCGGCTCGAGAATCTCGATTTTTTGCTTATTGCCCTCGTCATACACCTCGAACTGGTCCGAGGTCAGCCCCAGAACCGGGCGGCCGTCTTTGTCCAGCACGCTCGCCAAAATACCGACCAAGGTAACGTCGGAGCGAATGCGCCCGCGCTGATCCTGCTCATCCCCTGCGAGCGCCAACGACGGCCCCAGTGAGGCGCCGGCGCACATCGCCACAAACCCGCCGAGCGCCAGGATAACGGTCGCGGCAACAGCCATTCGGCGAAGCCCGGGTGGGCGCGCCACAAATTTTTGGCGGGGATGGATGGGAAACGAGGATGTTGGCACGGAGATATGATTCCCGCGCACGCGAAAAGGATTGCTCAGGCGGTTCACCGAGAGTGTTCACCGCGAGTGGGAGGGATCTCCCCTTCGGCCCAGACGGCGCCGTCGCGAAAGAACTCTTTCTTCCAGATCGGCACCGTGCGCTTCAAGGTGTCAATCCCGTACCGGCAGGCTTCAAAAGCGGCCGCGCGATGCGCGGATGAGACCACGACGAGTACCGACGTTTCTCCGATTTCGAGACGCCCCAGCCGGTGAATGATCGCCGACCGGCGGATCGGAAACTTCTCCCGCATCTGCGCGCCGATTTCGCGCATTTTGGAGAGCGCCATCGCTTCGTAGGCCTCGTATTCGAGATACAGCGTCGAGCGGCCTCCCGAATGATTGCGCACGATCCCCTCGAACGCGACCACTGCGCCGTCGGGCGGCGCCTTCAGTTGCTCCACAATTTCCGGCGTCTCAATTCGCGTTCGAACGATCGCGCACAAATCTTCCTCGACTGCGGCGCCGGCATCGATCGAGCCGCCGCTGACGGGAGGGAGAAACGCGACCTCGTCGCCCGAAGCCAGCCGCGCGCTCCAATCCGAAAATTCCTGATTTACGGAAGCGACCACGGAGGGCCGGAACTTGGACAGCTCCGGAAAGCTGCGGCCGTAGCGCTCAAACAAATCCTCCACGCGCGCGCCCTCGGAAAGCTCCGCCTGCTCCTCCGCCTTGCCCACAATGTCCTTCAGACGCCCAAAGAACAGCACACGCACACGCATGAGGCCATCTTATCTGCGGAGCCGGCAAAGTTCCACTGGGCCGGTTGCACAGCCACTCTTGGCTGTGCGGGTTTTGCAAACCCAACGAAGGGGCAGGGCATATATCGTCATTCGTCGACGCAGACGTTTGTCAAACTGCGATCCTGCCGCGCAATTCCTGAGAATTTGAATCGTTAGAAACGATCATCGCGAACAGAACTTTCAGTATTGAAATTCGGTTGACCGGTTTGAACACCGGGCCGTAGCGTGTAGGGAGAAGTGCGGAGGCTTCACGAAATGCGCGTCCTGATTTCAGGATCGACGGGATTCCTTGGAACGGCGCTGGTCGAGAAGCTGTCGGGGGAGGGCCATGAGGTTGCGCGGCTCGTGCGGCGCGGCACCGCGCTCAAGCAGGCGGCGGGGCAGGCGCACACGATCTCCTGGGACCCCGTGGTGGGCGAATTCGACGCTGCTAGCGCCGAGGGCGCGGACACGCTGGTGCACCTCGCGGGGGCATCGATTGCGGGCGGTCGATGGAACGCCTCGCGCAAAGAACTGCTACGCACGAGCCGGATCGACGCGACCCGGCATTTGATGGGCGCGCTTGCAAAATTGCAGCGACCGCCGCACGCGATTGTCGCCGCGTCAGCC
>Ga0210394_10002737_pt1 | contig 23629 bp, 21 predicted proteins | sample IncBWC12MmetaG_FD_160121 | JGI IMG/M metagenome (GOLD analysis project Ga0210394, IMG submission 160121) | Forest soil microbial communities from Barre Woods Harvard Forest LTER site, Petersham, Massachusetts, United States - Inc-BW-C-12-M | ecosystem: Environmental > Terrestrial > Soil >... | reverse complement strand
GGGAGGAACCGATGAGTTTTCTGATCGCGCTCGCCGCGCTCGTTTTTCTGATGTTCGTGGCCTATCGCGGCTTCAGCGTGATCCTGTTTGCGCCGATCGCAGCCCTCGGCGCGGTATTCCTCACCGATCCCGGCGCAGTGCCCGCGGCCTTCACCGGTCTCTTCATGGATAAGATGGTCGGCTTTGCGAAGCTCTACTTTCCGGTCTTTCTGCTGGGGGCGGTGTTCGGCAAGGTGATCGAGCTCTCCGGCTTTTCGAAATCGATCGTGGCCGCCGTGATCGATCTCGTCGGCAGCCAGCGCGCGATGCTTGCGATCGTACTGGTGTGCGGCGTTCTCACCTATGGCGGCGTGTCGCTGTTCGTCGTCGTCTTCGCCGCCTATCCCTTCGCGGCTGAAATGTTTCGCGCCGGCAATATCCCCAAGCGCCTGATTCCCGGCACGATCGCGCTCGGCGCGTTCTCCTTCACCATGGATTCGCTGCCCTTCAGCCCGCAAATCCAGAACATCATCCCGACCACCTATTTCAAGACCACCAACGGCGCGGCCCCCATCCTCGGCACGCTCGGCGGAATCTTCATCCTGACGCTCGGCCTGACTTATCTGGAGTGGCGTCGCCGTTCGGCGGCCAAGGCCGGCGAAGGCTATGGCGAGGGCCATACCAACGAGCCGCCGCCGGTCGACACCAAGGACCTTGCACCGGCGTTCATCGCCTTCCTGCCGCTGATCGTCGTCTTTGTGGTCAACATCGCGCTCGGCGGATTCCCCGGCCTGTTCGGCGGCCTGATCGATCGCGCCTATGGCACCAATTACGATCTGACGCTGGCGCTCGATCACACCATCGCGAATCCGATTGCGAGCATCAAGGCGATCTGGGCGGTCGAGGGCGCGCTCGTGGCGGGCATTCTCACCGTGTTTATCTTTGCGTTCCGGCAACTCGCGTCGACCTTCGCCGAAGGCAGCAAGGCGGCCGTCGGCGGCGCCTTGTTGGCGGCGATGAACACGGCTTCCGAATATGGCTTCGGCGGCGTGATCGCGGCCCTGCCCGGCTTCATCGTCATCAAGGACACGCTGAGCGCCATCCCCAACCCGCTGGTCAACGAGGCCATCACCGTCACTTCGCTCGCCGGCATCACCGGCTCGGCGTCCGGCGGCATGTCGATCGCGCTTGCCGCGATGGCCAAGGATTTCCTCGCCATGGCGGAGGCGGCGCACATTCCGCCCGAGGTCTTGCACCGCGTGGCGTCGATGGCGAGCGGTGGCATGGACACGCTGCCGCATAACGGCGCCGTCATCACGCTGCTTGCGGTGACGGGACTGACCCATCGGCAATCCTACAAGGACATCTTTGCCGTCACCTGCCTGAAGACGCTCGGCGTGTTCTTTGTGATCGGCGTCTACTACCTCACAGGACTGGTATAGCCACGGAGATTGCGCTCTCAAGGAGACCCGCCATGAGCCAGCACCCCGCACTGCAGTTTCTGCGGCTGTCGGAAAAAGGCAAGGTGGTCAGCGCCGCGGAAGCCGTGCGCCTTATTCGCGACGGCGATACGGTCGCCACCGGCGGCTTTGTCGGCATCGGCTTTGCCGAGGAAATCGCGCTCGCGCTCGAGGCACTCTACCTCGAGAACGAGACCGACGCGCCTTACACCCAAGGCAAACCGAAGAACCTGACATTGGTTTACGCAGCCGGCCAGGGTGACGGCAAGGATCGCGGCCTCAACCATTTCGCGCATGACGGATTGATCAAGCGCGTGATCGGCGGCCATTGGGGTCTCGCGCCCAAATTGCAGCAACTCGCCATTGCCAACCGGATCGAGGCCTATAATCTTCCGCAAGGCGTGATCACGCATCTGTTTCGTGATATCGCCGCGCGACGCCCGGCCCATATCACCCGCGTCGGCATCGGCACCTTTGTCGATCCGCGCCATGGCGGCGGCAAACTCAATGCGCGCACGACCGAGGAACTGGTCGAACTCATCACCATTGGCGGGCAGGAATGCCTGCTCTACAAGACCTTCCCGATCAATATCGGCATCATCCGCGCCACCACCGGCGACGCCGACGGCAACCTCACCATGGAGAAGGAAGCGCTGACGCTGGAGGCCTTGGCGATCGCGATGGCCGCGCATAATTCCGGCGGCCTTGTCATTGCCCAGGTCGAACGCGTCGCCGAAAGCGGCTCGCTCAACCCGCGTCAGGTCAAGATCCCCGGCATTCTCGTCGATTGCGTCGTGGTGGCAAAGCCCGAAAACCACTGGCAGACTTTCGGCACGCAATATAACCCGGCTTTCGCCAGCGAAATCCGCGTGCGCGCGGGCTCCTTGCCGACGTTACCGATGAGCGAGCGCAAGATCATCGCGCGCCGCGCCGCTTTCGAACTCAAGGCCAATAGCGTCGTCAATCTCGGCATCGGCATGCCCGAAGGCATTGCGGCGGTCGCCAACGAAGAAAAGATCATCGACCTGATCACGCTGACGGCAGAGCCCGGCGTGATCGGCGGCATCCCCGCAAGCGGCATCGACTTTGGCGCGGCGATCAACACCCAGGCCGTGATCGACCAGCCCTATCAGTTCGATTTTTACGACGGCGGAGGTCTGGATGCCGCATTCCTCGGCCTCGCTCAGGTCGACCGCTCCGGCAATCTGAACGTCAGCAAGTTCGGGCCCAAGCTTGCCGGCGCCGGCGGCTTCATCAACATCAGCCAGAACGCCAAGAAAGTGATCTTCGTCGGCACCTTCGGCGCCGGACGGCAGCGCATTGCGCTCGCCGACGGCAAGTTGGCGATCCTTGAAGAAGCGCGACAGCGCAAATTCGTCGAGACGGTCGAGCATGTGACATTCAGTGGCCCGTATGCGGCCGAACGCGGCCAGAGCGTGCTTTATGTCACCGAACGCTGCGTCTTTACGCTCACGGGCGATGGGCTGGAACTGATCGAGGTCGCGCCCGGCATCGATATCGAGCGCGATATCCTTTCGCTGATGGATTTCAAGCCACTGATGCCACGCGATCCGGTTCTGATGGATGCGCGCATCTTCCGCGACGGCGTGATGGACCTGCGCAACGATATGGTCACGATCCCGCTTGCCCAGCGCTTTACCTATGATAGCCATCAGGATCTGTTCTTCGTCAATCTCGAGCGCTTTGTGATCCGATCAACCTCGGACATCCAGGCGATCGACAAGGCGGTCGAAGCCGTGCTCGCGCCGCTCGGCCGCCGCGTCTATGCGATCGTCAACTACGACAATTTTTCGATTCCACCCGAGTTGCTCGACGAATATTCGGCAATGGTGCGATCGCTCACCGACCGCTATTATTCCGGCGTCTCGCGCTACACCACGTCAGGCTTTCTGCGCATCAAGCTCGGCGAAGCACTGGAGGGCCGCGGGCTCGCGCCGCATATCTTCGAAAGTGCGGATGAGGCCAAATGGGACGCGCATCAGGAAAGCGGTCCGCACTAGGCCCTCACTTTCAAGTCGGAGATCCCATCGATGAAAGCCTATGTGATCGCGTTGGAGACGGTCCACGACCAGGCGATGTTTGGAGAATATGCCAAGGGTGTTGCCGCCACGCTTCTCGCCTTCGAGGGCCGGTTCGTGGCGCGCGGCGGCCATTACACCGTGCTCGAAGGCGAGTGGCAAAACCCCCGCACCGTGATCATTGAATTTCCGTCACGCGAAGCCGCCCAAGGCTGGTACGACTCGGCCGACTACCAAAAAATCATCGGGCTCCGGCACAACAGTTCGAGCGGCAATCTCGTGATTTTGGATGGGGCATAAAGCGGTCTCTTTCCACTCGTCATGGCCGGGCATAGCCGTTCGAAGAACGGCGGCGCTTCCGCTCGCCTATGTCCCGGCCATCCACGTCTTATCTCCACGCAAGGAAGGCAAGACGTGGATGCCCGCGCCAAGCGCGGGCATGACGTAGCGAGATGCGCGAGCTATGCTCGTCGCGTCCCCGCAAGCGGGGCGAGGTGAACGGAGCACTACTTCGCCGCGCCGTCCGCCGCCCAGCGCCCTGGTCCCGCCACGAGGTAGATCAGGAACACGAAGCAATAGAGAATGGCCGCATCGCCGCCATTGAGCATCGGGTAAAGACCCTTCTGCGCGTGCACCATGAAATAGGCGACGGCCATGTCGCCTGCCAGAATGAAGGCGACTGGCCGGGTCAAAAAGCCGACCGCAAACAGCGCGCCGCCGACCAGTTCGATGATGCCCTGAAACCAGATCAGCGAACCCATTGCCGGCTGGGCCGTCGCTCCATGTGGAAAGTCGAACAGCTTCGAGGTGCCGTGCTCCAGGAACAACAGCCCGATCACCAGACGGGCGATGCTGAGCAACTCCGGCGCATATTTGCTGACGCGATCAAGTGACGACATCGATCAAACTCCCCTGGTTGGATGCAAATGTTGGAATCGAACCACCGGCCGTCATGAAAACGGCTTAACCCCATAGCGGGCTACCATAGCCCGCGCAGCCCGCGATGGGAAACGCCCCGGCCCCACTAGCAAGTGATTGATTCACAACATTTTGGCCCGGACGTCACTTCGCTGTGACAGCCGTCTCGGTGTCATGCCTGTGTGATGAAAGCCCGCGAAAATACAATTTTCAGGCATTTGTTCACGAAGCGAGACAATCATGAAGCGCGGAATGGCGATTCTGCTTTCGGTTTGCGCGATAGCGGCCGTCGGTTATTTCACCGCGAGCAAATGGGCGATCCGCCACAAGACGCTGACGTTCTACGACCCCTTGCGGACCGATCGTCCGGTCGAAGTCGACATCGCGGTCCGGCGCGACAGGGAGATGGAATCCATCGCCGAAATGATCACGCTGCCGGTGGCGATCCTCAACCACGGCAACACGGTCAAGTTCACCGAATATTCGTTCCTGACGAACGTCTTTGCCATGCGCGGCTATCTGGTCGTGAGCGTCCAGCACGATCTTGAAACCGACGGCCCGATGGTCACCCAGGCAGGCGAGGAATATGTCGGCCGCAGGTCGCACTATAATCGCGGCATCGCCAACATCATGTTCGTGCTCGACGAACTCAAGACCAGCTACCCCAACGCCGACTACCACCACCTGACCATGGTGGGACATTCCAACGGCGGCGACATCTCGATGTACTTTGCCAAGCGGTACCCCGAGTTGATCAAGAAGGTGGTGACACTCGATAATCTGCGTGTCCCCTTCATCACCGACGGCAAGTTCAAGATCCTGTCGTTCCGCTCCCAGGATCCCGTCTTCAAGGCCGATCCGGGCGTCGTTCCCAACGACGAGATGTGCCAGAAGGCCGGCATCACCGTGGTCAAGACCACCTACCAGCACAACGACCTGAGCGATCGCGGCCCGGACGGCGCGAAGAGCACGATCCAGTCCATTCTCGACCGTTTCCTCAACGACGACACCCCGTCCGGCACCGTTGAGGCCGAAAAGCTGCAAACCCCTTCGGCTGCCGGGCTGATCGCGGCCGCCGCTCCGCAGTAGCCTTAATCGGCGTGGGTTTGGCCAGCCCGGGAAGCCTAATCGGTCCGCCTTCGACGGTTGCTTTCGGGTGTGACAGTCCCCATATACGCCCCCTAACGTGTTCTATTCCTGCAGCAAAGCCTGCTCGAAACGCGACGCCTCAGCTAAGCCAAATCTTACAGATGCTATCAGCCAACGGCACGTCGCCCCGACGTGCGCGTCACGGATCAGGACAACCTATGCCCACCGAGCTTGCCGCCGTGCGGGTCGTCCACAAGCCGTGGGGGGTCCGCGATCTGCAGCCCTGGAGCAGCCTCGACGCTTCAAGTGATGCCGTCGGCGAGCTGTGGTTCGAGCGGGCCGATCAGCCTGCCCTCGCCCCCGCCTTGCTACTCAAACTCCTGTTCACCAGCGAACCGTTGTCGATCCAGGTTCATCCGGATGACACTTTCGCCCGCGCGATGGGAATGCCGAACGGCAAGAGCGAGGCATGGTATATCCTTTCGGCCGAGCCGGACGCGCAGATCGGCGTGGGACTAAAGCACCGGATAACGCCACAGCAATTGCGTGCTTCGATCGAGAATGGCTCGATCGCCGAACTGGTTGACTGGCGCCCGGTCGCGAAGGACGACGTGATCTACATCCCGGCCGGGACGATCCACGCCATTGGCGCCGGTATCGTGCTGGCTGAAATTCAGCAGCGTAGCGACACGACATTCCGCCTGTTCGACTTTGGCAGGCAGCGCGAACTGCACGAAGACAACGGCGTCGCGGTTGCCCACCCGTGGCCGCTTCGAGCGCCCTGCCATCCGGCCCGCCTCTCGACGGCTCGAACGGTCCTCGTCGCGAGCCGGCATTTCGTCCTGGAACGCCTTGAGTTGCCCGAGAGCTCGAGCTGGGCGCTGTTGGCCGAGTCCGAGACCTGGATTCTCGTTCTCGGTGGCCACGCGGCAATCGGATTGACCGCCGCATCCATCGGACAGGCAGTCTTCGTTGGCGGCGGCCGCAGCAGCATCGAGGTTGGCGCCGATGGATTGAGTGCGCTGATCGCCTATCCGGCAAGCCGCCCGATCGATTCACTGTTGCAGGCGCTCGGTGAGCAGCCGGGCAGCCCTGTCAATTCAGCGGCTCTCGCCCTTGCGCAACTTACGCGCCCCGCCGAGGCGCAAATATGACGCCGCATCGCCGCATCGCCGTGATCGGCAATTCGTTGCCTCGCCGCTGCGGTATCGCCACCTTCACGACCGATCTGTTACGAGCGATCGCGAATTCACGACCAAACGTCGAGACCTGCATCGTCGCGATGAACGACCACGGTCAAACCTATGGCTATCCCGGTTCGGTCGCCTTTCAGATCAAGGATGATGCAATCGAAGACTATGTGCGCGCCGCGGCATTCCTCAACGCCGGCCGTTTTGACGTCGTCTGTCTGCAGCACGAGTTCGGAATATTCGGCGGCGAAGCCGGCAGCTATATTCTCGAGTTGCTGTCACGGTTGAACATGCCGGTCATCACGACGCTGCACACGGTGCTGGCCAAGCCCGGCGCGGCCCAACGTGCGGTGATGGAGCGCCTTGCCGAGGCATCTTCGAAGATCGTCGTGATGGCGAACAAGGGAAAGGAGATGTTGCGCAGCGTCTACGGCGTGGCGGATGACAAAATCGAGGTCATCGCCCATGGAATCCCCGAGTTTCCGTTTGTGGAGCCCGACGCAGCAAAAGCCAAGCTCGGATTCAGCGACCGTGCCGTTATTCTGACGTTCGGCCTGCTCTCACCCAGCAAGGGCATCGAGGTCATGATCGACGCCATGCCCTCGATCCTGCAACGTCGGGCGGATGCGGTCTACGTGGTGCTTGGCGCGACACATCCAAATCTGGTGCGCGACCAGGGCGAAGCCTACCGCGAGGGCCTGATGACGCGGGTGCGCGAATTGGGGGTCGAGAGCCACGTCGTGTTCCTCGACCAGTTCGTGGATCAGGCGACATTGCTGGAATTCATTTCGATGTGCGACGTCTATGTCACGCCCTATCTCAATGAGGCTCAAATGACGTCGGGTACGCTGGCCTACAGCTTTGGCCTCGGCAAGCCCGTGGTTTCGACGCCCTACTGGCACGCGCTGGAGCTCTTGGATGACGGTCGCGGCGTCATCGTTCCGTTCGGCAACGCGGCCGCGATCGGCAAGGAAATTGCGCTGTTGCTCACTAATGCCCCTCGCCGGCAGGCGATGCGCGAGCGCGCCTACGCCATCAGCCGGTCGATGACGTGGGAGCGGACAGCCGAGCGTTACATCGCCGCATTTGAAAATGCACGCCATGGCGACTGGCTCAAGGTGGTCGCGCGCACCGGACCGGTCGCGATCGCGCACAGCCCTGCGGCGTCGGACATGCAATTGGGCCACTTTCTTTCCATGTGCGACGATACCGGCCTGTTCCAGCACGCGGTGCATTCAGTGCCGGATCGCGCGCACGGCTATTGCGTGGACGACAATGCGCGAGCCTTGCTGCTGGCCTGCGCTCTCAACAATCCGGGCGAAAAACGCCTGTCCGAGGTTTTGACGGCCCGATTTGCCGCGTTCGTACAGCATGCGTGGAATCCCGACACCAAGCGATTTCGCAATTTCATGGGTTTCAATCGAACCTGGCTTGAAGATCGCGGTTCCGAAGACAGCCATGGCCGGACCTTGTGGGCGCTGGGCGAGTGCGCTCGCAGGGATGCAAGCCCCTCGCGCCGGCGATGGGCCGCTGCTCTGTTTGCCGAGGCCCTGCCGACCGTGATGACATTTCATTCGCCCCGGGCATCGGCCTTCACGCTGTTGGGCCTGGACGGTTATTGCGCCGTCGTGCCTGACGACCTCCGCGCCCGGGAAATCCGGCATTTTCTCGCCGACCGATTGATGTCCGGCCTCGCCTCGGTCGAGACGCCGGACTGGTCGTGGTTCGAGGAGGGCCTCGCCTATGACAACGCGCGGCTGCCGCAGGCCTTGATGCAGACAGGCATCGCCACGCAAACGCCTGATTACGTTGATGCAGGATTGCGGTCGCTGCGCTGGTTGATGACACAACAGACGACGCCGACTGGCCAGTTCCGCCCCGTTGGCACCGCGGGCTTCGGCGAACTGCGCCGACCACCTCGCGCGTTCGATCAGCAGCCGGTGGAAGCGACCGCCACAATCGCCGCCTGCTTGACCGCATGGCGGGCGGACGGCGACGCCGAATGGAAAGCGATCGCAACCAACGTTTTCGCCTGGTTTCTCGGCCGCAACGATTTGTCGGTCTCGCTCGTCGATCCCGAGACCGGCAGCTGCCGCGATGGATTGCATCCCGACCGCGCCAACGAAAATCGCGGCGGCGAGTCGGTCGTCTCATATCTGCTCGGTCTTGCCGATATTCGTCAGCTTGCCCGCGTTCATGTCAGTGTGACACCCCACATGGCGCTTCGTTCCATCGGCGCCTGATTTTGCCTCCAATCCCGAGAACCGAGGGCACCTTGTCGCAAGCCTCTTTCCTGCATCGGCAGGCACTCTATTTGCGTCCTGACCCCGCGCGCGTGATCGTGCGTCCTTTCAAACCGGCGACCGAACCGCGCGATCTCAACCCGACCGACAAGACGCGCGCCAACCATATCGTCGAGCGCGTGCTCGGGCTCGAGGCGAAGGTTGCGGCCAGCTTGTTGGCGGATGTGCTGGAAAATTTTAAAGGCAGGCATCGTAATTTGCTGGAGACCTTCGAGCTTCGCGCCGACGAAATGGAAGACGCGCTCGCCGAACACGACACCTTTTCCGAAATCCAGCGCCAGCTTATCGGCGCCTATTTTCTGAACGAATATTCGTTCGAGGCATCGGCGCTGTTCAATCCCAGCATCGTTCCGCACCCCGACCAGTCGGGCGCGCCGGAAGGCGGCTTGCGCTTCGTCCTCAGCCTTCGGGCCGTCGGCGAGGGGCACGTGTCTTCGCTGACGTTTCGCACCGGCACCATCGCAGCCGACGGCAGCCTGGCGGTCGATCGGACCCGGCGGCTCGCCTCGAGCCCCCGGGTCGGAAATCGCGCATGCGGGCCGCTCGGTGAAGCAGTCGAGATCACCTTCAAGGAAGGCATGGACATCAGCGAACGCGTGATATTCCCGGTCACGGAGCATCAGTCGCAGGGTATCGAAGACGCCCGCTTCGTCGAATTCAGCGATGGCGGCCGGAAGACCTATTACGCGACCTATACCGCCTATACAGGCAGGGCGATCCGGTCGGAATTGCTCGAGACGAGCGACTTCCTGTCATTTCGAATGTCGCCGCTGCACGGCACCGCCGCGCGCAACAAGGGCATGGCGTTGTTTCCGCGCCGGATCGACGGCAAATACGCCATGATCGCACGCCAGGACAATGAGAACCTTTACCTGATTTATTCGGACGATTTGTACCGCTGGGACGGCGGTCAGGCGATCCTGAAGCCGCAATTCCCCTGGGAGTTCGTGCAGATCGGGAACTGCGGTTCACCGATCGAACTCGATGAAGGCTGGTTGTTGCTTACCCACGGCGTCGGTCCGGTCCGAAAATACTCGATTGGGGCTGCGCTGCTCGACAAGAACGATCCCGCCAGGGTGCTGGCGCGCTCGGTCGAACCGTTGCTGCATCCGGAGCCGTCGGAGCGCGAAGGCTACGTTCCCAACGTGGTCTATACTTGCGGAGCGATGCGGCACAACGATCAGATCATTTTGCCGTACGCCATATCCGACACCTACTCCAACTTTGCGACCATCGAGATTGCAGCCTTGATGCAGGCAATGTCCTGAATCGAAATGCACGACATGGCCCCCGTACATTCAAAGGAGCGCCTGCTTCATGGTTTCAACGGATCATTTCCGGCAAGCGATTCGATCGCGGCTGGAACTGGCGAGCGCGCAAGGTGGGCGAGAGCTGACGATCGAGTGCGGGGAGCTTTACCGGTCGGTCAGCGAGCTACCCGTTTCCAACCGCTGGATGATTTTCTGCTGCAACGCGATGCGTGCCGAAATGGCAATTTCCGATGAGGTGATTTTCGACCATGCAAAGGAAACGCTGCTGAAAGTCAAATACAGATTGCCGCGAACGAGAACCAGCTCGCCAATGTCAAATCCACTCCACTAGGATAGGGCACGGCGACAATCATCTTGCCACCATCAGGCGCGAACCCGATTGCACTTCATTGCACTTTGGCGCGGCCCTTCAAAATCGCCAGCGCCTTTTCATCGCCCAAGGTGTGGGCGTCGTCGACAAAGGCAATCAGGAGATCGGCGAGCGTGGCGTAGTCCCACAGTTTCAGGGCGGCAGGATCGATCCACCCCTCGAAATAGTCGTCGAGATAGCCGCGCGAGGCATCATTGGCCTCCGTCCAGCTTGGGCCAGCGAGATTGGACGGCGCGGTATCCCAATGGCAAACCACAAGGCCAGTGGCCGATTTCGCCAGAATCCAGCGCCCGTCCTTTGGGGCCTCATGAATCGGGCGCAGCGATTGGCCCATCTTCCGCAAAACAATTTCGACTTGTCCCGACATTCATCGTTTCCACTATTTGCCGGAAAAAACAGGCCGGAATCACGGCCGCAGCCTCCTGTTCCACAGACTGGTGGTTCAAGTGTGGCGAGGGAACAAAAGCGCGCCGCCGAATCGGCTCCCGGCAAAATCGTACGCCCGGCAATTGATCCCGCATCAACCCCAAAAATCGCGAAATTTTTGTGCGGAACCGCCGGGAACGGCGCCATGCCGGTGACGTTGACACCCATTCACTGGAAGGAGGACGAAATGAAGAAGGTTCTGTTGATTGCTGCGGCGACCTGTGCGCTCGCGGTGCCGGCGCTGGCCGATGATGTCGGCGTTCGCGTCGGCCCCGTGGGTGCCGGCGTGACCGTTGGCGAAAGCCATCGCGATTACGACCGCGACCGGGTCCGGGAGAAAACCGTGATCAGGAAGGATGAGCCGGGCGACCGCACCACCGTGATCAAGAAGGAACGTGGTGATGGCGTCGAAAGCAAGACGATCATCCGTCGCGATAACGACTGACGCCTGTTAAACCAGTCGCCCGCGCGCTTCCTTTTTGGAAGTACGCGGGCGATTTCTTGCTCGCAACTCTCGTCTTAAACGAGCTTCACGTTCTTGAGCGGCAGGCTGCGCACCGGCTTGCCGGTCGCGGCATAGATCGCGTTGAGCACCGAAGGTGCCACGACGCAGATGGTCGGCTCGCCGATCCCGCCCCAGAAATCGTAGGTCGGCACGATCGCGACCTCGACCTTCGGCATCTCGACCAAACGCATGATCTCATAGGTATCGAAATTGAGACTGGTCATGCGCCCGTTCGCGACCGGCATTTCGCCGTACATGGTTGCGGTGAGACCGAACGCCACCGAACCCTGCACCTGCGCTTCGATCTGGCCGGGATTGACCGCATGGCCGGAATTCACCGCCAGCACCATGCGGTGAACCCTGAGCTTGCCTTGCGGGCTCACCGAGACTTCGGCGACCGCCGCCGAGTAGCTGCCATAGCCCATGAACTGCGCGATGCCGCGGTGGACGCCCGGAGGCAATGGCTTGCCCCAATCGCCCTTCTCGGCCGCGGCATTGAGAACGGCCAGATGCTTGGGGTGGTTCTTCATGAGCGAGCGGCGGAACTCGAGCGAGTCCTTAGCCGCAGCGCGCGCCGCTTCTTCGATGAAGCATTCCATGTAGACCGCGTTCTGGTTGGTGTTGACCCCGCGCCAGGGGCCGACCGGAACGTGGCTGTTGCGCATCGCATATTCGATCAGGAGGTTGGGCACGTCGTAACCCAACTGCGCATCGCCGGGCGTGTCGTAATAGCCCTGCAACTGCCGCATGTCCTTGCCGTTGACGATGGCGCTGGGGTTGGCAATCGCGTTGATCGACTGGCCGGAGACGCGAACATGAAGGCCCACAAGATTGCCGTCATTGTCGAGGCCGGCCGACAGCTTGCATTGCGAGATCGGGCGGTAGAAGTCGTGCGCCTGATCTTCCTCGCGGCTCCAGATCATCTTGATCGGCGTATCCGGGAAAGACTTCGCAATCTCGGTCGCCTGGTGCACATAATCCTGCGTGCCGCCGCGCCGGCCGAAGCCGCCGCCGAGGTCATGGCGATGGATTTCGCAACTCGCGAGCGGAGCACCTGACGCCTCCGACAGCGCCGCGAGCGACGCTTCGAGATTCTGCGTCGGCACCCAGGCGTCGGCCCGATCCGCCGAAAGCTTCACCGTGCAGTTCATCATTTCCAGCGGCGCGTGCGCCAGGAACGGCGTCGAATAGACGGCCTCGATCTTTTTCGGCGCCTCAGCGATCGCCTTTAGCGCATCGCCGTTCTGACGCTCGCCATTGGTAGCGGTCGCATCAAGGCCCTCCTTGAGCAGGGCCGCGATCGTGGCGCTGGATTGGGTGGCATTCGGCCCCTCATCCCAGACTACGGCTAAGGCGTCGAGCGCCTTCTTCGCCCGCCACCAGGTGTCGGCGACAACGGCAACGCCGGTGTCCTTTACCCGCACTACCTTCTTCACCCCGGGCATGCCGAGGACCTTGGCTTCGTCGTAGCTCTTGAGCTTGCCGCCATAGACCGGGCAATCCTTGACCGCCGCGCACAGCATGCCCGGCAATTTGAGGTCGATCGCGAAGATCTTGCTGCCGTCGAGTTTGTCGGCGGTATCGAGCCGCTTCATCGGCTTGCCGGCAATCTTCCAGTTCTTGGGGTCCTTGAGCGTGATCGATTTCGCATCCGGCGGTGTCAGCTTGCCGGCGGCGGCGGCGACTTCGCCGTAGTGGAGCGAGCGTTTGCTGGCGGTGTGCGTGATGACGCCGTCGGACACGGTGAGTTCACCGACCGGGACGTTCCACTGGTCGGCCGCCGCTTGCAGCAGCATGATCCGCGCGGCAGCACCTCCGCGACGAACGTAGTCCTGCGACGTGCGGATGCCGCGGCTGCCGCCGGTGCCCATTTCACCCCAGGCACGCTTGGACGCGAGGTTCTGACCCGGCGTCACGCCTTCGGTCGTCACCTTGCTCCAGTCGCATTCGAGTTCTTCGGCGACGAGCTGGGCAAGCCCGGTCAGCGTCCCCTGCCCCATCTCGGAGCGGGCGACACGAATGACGCAGGTATCGTCCGGCTTGATCGCAACCCAGAGATTGACCTGATTGGCGCCGGCGGGCGTTCCTTCCGCATGCGCCGCATCGAATGGCACGTTCATGCCGAGCGCAAGACCACCGCCGGCAATCGCCGCCGAGCCCACGATAAAATCGCGGCGCGAGAGATTGAGATGTTTTTCCAGAATAGGCTTGTTCATGGCTAGCCTCCCTGTCCGGTGGTGCCGACATTGGCCGCCATATGCACAGCCTCGCGGATGCGCTGATAGGTGCCGCACCGGCAGATATTGGTCATCGCTTCGTCGATGTCCTTGTCGGTCGGCTTGGGATTCTTCTTCAGCAGTGCGGCTGCGGCCATGATCTGGCCGGACTGGCAATAGCCGCATTGCGGCACGTCGACCGCGGCCCATGCCTTCTGCACCGGGTGCGAGCTGCCCACCGACAATCCCTCGATGGTGACGATCACATCGGTTTCCTTGACGTCGCCGAGCGGGATCTGGCAGGAGCGTGTGACATCGCCGTTGAAGTGGACCGAGCAGGCGCCGCACTGGGCGATGCCGCAGCCGTATTTGGTGCCGGTCAGGCCGACATGTTCGCGAATAACCCACAGCAAGGGCGTGTCGGCCTCCGCCGATACTTCCCTCACCGTTCCGTTGATGTTGAGTTTGGCCATATGCTTCCTCCATCAGGCGGGCGGAGGATAGCGGCGGGACCAATGCTTGCCTATAGGGTATCCATGCAGATCAGGCCTGAAGAAGCCTCTCTATTCGATCGCCCGGGCGGCGGCCTCGTCGAGCCGGGCAAGCGTGGCATGCAGATTCTTCTGGACCTCGGCGAGCCCCTCCAGCAACTGGGCGACCTCGCCTGGCGACAGGCCCTGCACGGCCGTCGCCACGACTCCCCGGGCGAGCGGAATCAGCTTGCCTTTGAAGGCACGCCCTCTTGACGTGAGGTGGATATGCCATTTCCGCCGGTCGTCACGGTCGCGAGCCCGGCGGATCAGGCCCTTCTTTTCCATGTTCACGATCGCGCTGAGCGTGGTCGGCTCCATGGTGCCGACCCGGTTGGAAAGCTCGCGCTGGGTCAGGCCGTCCTGGTGCCAGAGAGCGCGGAGGAAATACCACATCCCGAGCGTGATGCCGTGCGGCTCGATCTTGTACCGGAGGAGCCGCTGAAGGGCGCGGTGGGTAGTGCGGACCTGGTAGCCGATGCTTTCGCTAAACGGAAAATCGACCTCGCCCGCCGCTGACGCGCCCGGCCTGCGAGCCTTGACGGATGGACCGCCGGATTTCCTTCCGTCTTTCTTGCCGGATGCCGGCTTCGAGCTGGTCAACGCCGCCGCCTTTTGTCCTCGCCGGGCCAGTGTCCCGACTCCGAAGTTCGCATCATCTTGCGGCCCCACGTTTACGAACTTCGGAATCGAAGGGACACTAGCAAATTTAACAATCCAGTGTGGCTTTTGGTTCAGAAGTCCGCATGACAAACTCGCGGGGCCCCAATGATGCGGACTTCTGAACCGCCGCACTGGGTGATTGCACATTCGAAAGCCGCAGGCAAACATCCTTACCCGGAGACGGGCGCGGAACGCTCCACGGTCTTTCGATGTTTTCCCGGACGCTCCCTGGCAAAGGGCTTGCGCCATTTGCTTAGCTAGCTAAGTATCTAATATAATGCTGTCATGAGGATGACATGGGTTCCGATGCCGAAGCGCGGACGATGATGCTTAAGGTCCGGCACAAGTCGCAAATCGCCGACGGCGTGTTCCTGTTCGAGCTCGCAGCAAACGAAGGCGGCGAACTGCCGCCGTTCACGCCGGGTTCGCACATCACTGTGACCGCGCCATCGGGACAGAAGCGCCGCTACTCGCTGTGTAACGATGCGAACGAACGCGAACGCTATTTGATCGCGGTCAAGCAGGAAGCTTCCGGCCGCGGCGGCTCGCTGAGTTTCACGAAGGAAGTGATGGAAGGCGACACCATCGCCGTGGAGCCGCCGGCCAACGAATTCGAAATGGCTAAATCAGAGCCGACGCGCCTTGTTTTCATCGCCGGCGGCATCGGCATTACGCCGATCAGGGCGATGATCCTGCATTGCCTCCGCCACGGCAAGGAAAACTTCAAACTGTATTATTTCACGCGCACTCCCGAAATGATGGCCTTCCGCGACGAATTTGCTTCAAGCTCATTCAAGGGCAAGGTTGTTCTCCATCACGACAACGGCGATCCCGATCGGGCCTACGACCTGTGGCCGGTGCTGGAGCAACAGCGCGGCGCGCATCTTTATTGCTGCGGGCCGCGTGGCCTGATGGACGCCGTGCGTGACGTGACCGGCCACTGGCCGGATTCGGCGGTGCATTTCGAGGATTTCGTCGGCGCATCCGCGCCCCATGCCGACGACAAGCCGTTCGAGGTGAGGCTGGCGAAGAGCGGCAGGGTTTACGAAGTCGCGGCCCACGTCTCGATCCTGGATACGCTCCGAAGACATGGCCACGTGCTGGCGAGCTCCTGCGAAAGCGGCACCTGCGGCACCTGCCGTTGCCGCTTCACCGACGGCGAGCCGGACCACCGCGATCTCGTGCTCTCCGACGACGAAAAGAGGCATGACATCATGATTTGCGTATCGCGCGCGAAATCGTCAACACTGACGCTGGATATCTAGCCATGAGCCAGAAAACACTAACACTCCGTCATTGCCGGGCTTGACCCGGCAATCCACCAACTTGGCTAACGAATTTTTGCTAGAGAGATGGATGCGCGGGTCGAGCCCGCGCATGACGAGGTTTTGAGAGGACGATCATGAACCAGCCGCTTAAACTGGGTGTCATCGGACTTGGCCGCGCCTTTACGCTGATGCTGCCGACATTCATGGCCGATCCCCGCATCCGGATGGTCGCGGCGAGCGATCCGCGAACTGACGCGCGAGCGCGGTTTGCGGAAGATTTCGGTGCGAAGGTGTATGGGGACGTGGAAGCGCTGTGCGCTGATCCTGACGTGGCGGCCGTCTACATCGCCTCGCCGCATCAATTTCATCTCGATCATGTGAAGTGTGCCGCAAAGCACGGCAAGCATGTGATGGTCGAAAAGCCGATGGCGCTTTCGGTCGAGGATTGTCAGGAAATGATCGCGGCCGCAAAGCAGGCGAAGGTCAAACTCCTGGTCGGCCATAGCCACAGCTTCGACCTGCCGTACTTGCGCGCCCGCGCAATGATTCAAAGCGGCGCCTATGGCCGGGTCCGCATGGTCAACGCGCTCAACTTCACCGACTTTCTTTATCGTCCGCGCCGGCCGGAAGAACTCGACACCAAGGCCGGCGGCGGGGTGGTATTCAGCCAGGCCGCCCATCAGGTCGATATTGTTCGCCTGCTTGCTCAAGCCAAGGCCACCTCGGTGCGCGCCTTCACCGGAAACTGGGACGCCGCGCGCAATACCGAAGGCGCCTATTCGGCGCAGATCAGGTTTGCGGATGGAAGCTTCGCTTCCCTCACCTATAGCGGCTACGCCCACTTCGACAGCGACGAATTCATGGGTTGGTGGGGCGAACTTGGACAAAAGCGCGACGGCGATGCGACCTACGGCCGCGCCCGGCAGGCGCTGCGCAAGGCCGCGACTCCGGCCGACGAAATCGCGATGAAAAACGCCCGCGCTTACGGCGCCGCGGGGCGCGAAGCCTTTCGCGCCGGAGACGACCTTGCACACAACCATTTCGGGCTGGTTGTCGTAAGCTGCGAGCGCGCCGATCTGCGCCCTTTACCGCAAGGCGTCATGGTCTATGGCGACGAGGCACGCCACCTCGAGGAAATCTCGCCGCCGAAAATTCCGCGCAAGGAAGTCGTCGACGAATTCTACGACGCCGCGATGTCAGGCACGCCACCGCTTCATTCCGGCGAATGGGGCCTTGCAACGCTTGAGATTTGCCTTGCGATTCTGGAGGCGGCGAAGGCGGGACGTGAGATCGAGTTGAGGTGGCAGGTGTGAAAGGCAAGTACCCTGTCATTCCGGGACACGCGCAGCGTGGACCCGGAATCCATGGCACCACATCAGTGCTGGGAGGAATGGATTCCGGGCTCAGCCCTGCGGGCTGCCCCGGAATGACGACGCGCGTTAAGAGCGCGCACTATTCGCCCGCGAGGCGATGATGGCGATGACGTCGTTCTCGGCGGCAGCGGCCGTCTTGTAACGCGGCTCGGTGGTCACGAACGGTTGCTCGGCCTCGGCGGGATGGAAAATCTCGACGTAATAGAGACCGGATGAAACGTCCAGCTTCGGCTCGATACGGATCACTGCCATGAGCTATCCACTCCTCGGATCGAAATTACTTGCGGAGTCTCACCCTGTCGTCATTGCCGGGCATAGCCGTTCGAAGAACGGCGTCGCTTCTGCTCGCCTATGCCGGCAATCCATCTCGTCAAAAAGATGGATGCGCGGGTCAAGCCCGCGCATGACGGGAAAATTCATACCGTTCCAGCCGTATCCTTCGCGGAAAAAAGCACGCGGCGCAATCTTTCAGCGAGCGCAGCCCCCGTCGCATCGGACGTCTCAGTCGTCCCGCTCATGCCGAGATAGCGTTCCGCGATCTCGGGCGAATTCAGCAAATCCCCGGCCGCGCCTGACAGCGTGATCCTCCCCTGCTCGAACACATAGCCACGGTCGGCGATCGACAGCGCCTGCCGCGCATTCTGCTCGGCGAGCAGGATCGTGATGCCCTGCTCGCGCAGCGCCACGATCAGGCGGAAGATTTCCGCAACCAGCAGCGGTGCAACGCCGAGCGAGGGCTCGTCGAGCACTAGAATCTTCGGCCTGGCCATCAACCCGCGCGCGATTGCTAACATTTGTTGTTGCCCGCCGGAAAAATTCCCCGCGACATCCTTCATGCGCTCGCGCAGCAGGGGAAACAGTGCCCACACCACCTCCAACTGGGTGGCGTAATCGAACTCTGAGGCCGCGTAAGCGCCAAGCTCGAGATTTTCCGCAACCGTCATCCCGGCAAAGATCTGCCGCCCCTCCGGCACATGCGCGATCCCGCGACGCAGCCGCTCGGCCGGCGGCAAGGTTTCGATGGGTTGGCCGTCGAGCAGGATGGTGCCGCTCAAAGGATGCAGCAATCCGGAAACGGCCTTGGCAAGCGTCGATTTACCGGCGCCGTTGGCGCCCAATAGAGTTACGATCTCCCCACGCTCAAGCGTGAGGTTGATGTCCTCCAGCACGCGATGGTGGCCGTATCCAATCGCGACCGATTTGAGCTCAAGAAGCGGCATGTTCCTCCCGCCCGAGATAAGCTTCGATCACGCGGCTGTCGTTCTGGACTTCCGCCGGCGTTCCATTGGCGATGATCGCGCCGGAATCGATCACGACGATGCGATCGGCGACATTCATCACCAGCGACATGTTGTGCTCCACGATCAGCACGGAAATGCCGAGCCTTCGGATCGCGCGCAACAGATTAGCAAGTTCCTGCGTTTCGGTGTCGTTGAGCCCCGCCGCCGGCTCATCGAGACAAAGCAGTTTCGGTTGCGCCATCAGCGCGCGCACGACCTCCAGCAGCTTTTGCGCGCCCATCGGCAATTCGGTCGCATGCGTCTCGGCAAAGGCCGACAAGCCGACAAGCTCAAGCATCTCTGTGGCGCGGCGGCGAAGGCGACGCTCCTCGTCGCGCGCGCCGGAGAGCCACAACGTCTGGCTTGCGAGCGAATGGCGGCCAAGGCGGTGGCCGCCGACCATCACGTTTTCGATTCCCGTCATGCCGGGAAAAACCCGTGCCGACTGAAACGTGCGGATCAGCCCCAGCCCGGCAATCTTCACGGCCGGCATTCCGGAGAGATCAGATCCCAAGAACATCACCTTTCCGGCGTCCTTGGACATGATGTTGGTGATCAGATTGAAGACGGTGGTCTTGCCCGCGCCGTTGGGGCCGATCATCGCCGTAATCTGGTGCGCCGCGGCTTCGAACGACACGTCGTTGATGGCCTTGAGGCCGCCGAAACTCTTCACAAGTCCGCGCACGCGCAGGATCGCGCTCTCGCCGGCCGAACTATTCTCGGAGGTGTCGATCGCGGTCATGACGCCGGCACCTCGCTTTTGGCAGTGCTTGCCGACCTCGACACATCATTATTTGAGCCAGTGAGCCGCGCCAGGATTTGCACCAGCGCGCCATAAAACCCCTGCGGCAGATACAGGAAGCTTCCGATCAGCAGCGTACCCGAAGCAAAGGTCTTGTAGATCGCCAGCGGTGCAAAGATCGTCGGCAGCAGCGTCAACAACAGCGCGCCGAACAGGCCGCCGACCAACGTACTTTCACCGCCGATGATCAGCATCGCGACCAGTTCGAGCGAGCGGGACGTACCGACCATTTCCGGCGCCAGGAAATTGAAAAAGAACGCGTAGAGACTGCCCGCAAGCGAAGCCAGTGTCACGCTGATCAGGAACGCGGCAAGCTTGTAGCGCACGGTATTGATGCCGAGGGCTGCCGCAGCCATCTGGTCGGAGCGGATCGCCTTCAGCGCCCGGCCGAAACCCGATCGCATCGCGCCGACGAGGGCGATCAGGATGATCACGTCGAGCGCGAGCACCACGTAGTACATCGCGCGCGGCGTTGCGAAAGTTACGCCTGCAACCGAGAACGAGGGAATCCCGACGAGGCCGGACGGACCGCCGGTGATATCGAGAAAACCGACCGCGCAGGAATCGACCAGAAGCCCGAAGGCGAGCGTCGCCAGCGCCAGATAAAGCCCTCTCAAACGTAATGTCACCACCGAGAGCACGAGCGCGCAAACGAGCGAGACGGCGATGCCGGCGAGGATCGCCAAAAGCGACGCGACGTCGTAATTGATCGCGAGATAGCCCGAGGTATAGCCGCCGATCGCCATGAAGCCGGCTTGGCCGAGACTGACCTGCCCGGCATAGCCCATCAGGACATCGAGCCCCATCAGCGTCATGAAGAGGATGGCGGCAATCACAAGCCCGCTCATGATGCCGTTGTCGGTCACCGCAAGGGGAATGAGCACCGCCGCCGCGACCGCGAGCGCCGCCAACGGCCAGCCGAGATAGGCCGGGAGTTTTGCGGCATGGCCGGCAGCCTTCACCTCCTCGCGGGTATCCTGGCGCCGTGCCACGCCCGTCCGGATGAGGCCCTGCGGCCGCCAGATCAGCACCACCAGCAGGATGAGAAGCGAGATCGCGGTCGAAAACAGCGAGGAGATATAGGCGGTCGAGAGTTGCGTCACGAGCCCCAAGAAAAGCCCGCCGATCACCGCGCCGGGGAACGACGCGATCCCGCCGATCGCGGCGGCGACGAAACCGGAAATCGTGAACAGGCGCCCGGTGTCGAATTGCAGCGAGGTGGTCGGCGCGACGATGACTCCGGCTATTGCCGCGATCAGCGTTGCAAGACCAAAACTCAACAGCGTCATCCGCGGTACATCGATGCCCATCAGGCTTGCGGCAGCGGGATTTTCCGCGCAGGCGCGCAAGCCCTTGCCGAGCTTTGTCCTGGCGATGAGAAACCAGAGCGCGACGATGCATACGGCGGTGGCGCCGAACACCCAGAAGGCTTGCGTGGGAATGCGGATCGGGCCGAATACCAGCGGCGCCTCGCCCGAGAACGGCGGCATGGCATAAGGCTGGCTGCCCCAGACCACGAGCGCGATCCCCTCGATCATGGTGAGGATTCCCGCCGTCAGCATCAGCACATTGGCATTCGACAGCCGGGTGAGCGCCGGCACAAAGGTGAAGGCGGCCAATGCCACGCCGACGGCAACCGTCGCCGCGATAGCAGCGGGGATCGCCAGAGGCAGCGGCCAGCCCCAGGCGACGGCAAAGGTATAGCCGATCATTGCGGCTATGATGGCAAAGCCACCTTGCGACAGATTGATCGCGCCGGTGACGCGAAAGACCAGCGAGAAGCCAAGCGCGATCGCGGCATAGATGCTGCCGACGACAAGCCCGCCGATCGCGATCTGGACGAACTCAAGCACGCGCAAGGCCCATTCGATTCATTCTGCGCGGGGAATGCCGAGGGGGTCGCTGACCACGGCCCAGGTCTGGGCGGCCGCATCCCAGCGCGTGACCACGACGTTGGACTCATCTAACCCGCGATTGGGTACCGCCTTGAAATCGTAATAGCCGTTGATGCCGGCAAATCCCTTCAGTTCGCCCAGGTAAGCGCGCAGATCTTCCGCCGACGCATCCACCTTCAGCTTGCGTAAAGCGCTGACGACCAGAAGCGCGGGATCCCAGGCATAGGTCGAAGGACCATCCGGCTTGATGTCGGTGCCCTCGAATGCTTTGAAGAACGCCTCCTTCGCAACTGACGCTTCGCTCGCCTGAACCGGACGGGTGGATTTGAGAAAATCCGCCGCCGGAATGTAGAGCTCCTTCGGCAGGAAGGCGGCATATTGCGCCATCTGGGCATACGTCTGATTGCCGTTGGTGGTCGCAACCGGCAGCTCAAGCCCCGCATCGTGGATCGCCTTGAACACGGTGCCGATCGGACCTCCGGTCGACCACGCCACGAGCACATCGGGGTTAGCGCCTTTCAGACGCTGAATCTGCGCCGCCGCGCTGACGTCGGTCGGATTGAGCTGGGCTTCGGCGACCAGTTCGACATCCTTGTGGCCTTCGGCGCCGACCAGCGATTTGAAATTCTTGTAGGCGTCCTGCCCGCTCGCGTCCGTCGAGGTGATCAGCGCAACCTTGTGCCAGCCTTTTCGGCCGAAATAGCGCAATAGCGCCGCGGCAAGCTCCTTGGTGGAAATGCTCGAGCTAAAGACGAAGCCGCCGCTGACCGGATGGATGCCGGGCGAGAAGCAATAAAGCACCGGCCCTTCCTTCATCAACGGCGCCATCGCGTTGCATAGCGCGACGAGCGCCGAGCCGAGAATGACCGGCGGATTGGTGGCCTTGACCTGGTTGGCGAGCTGGACGGCGACTTGCGGGCTGCTTTGATCGTCGTGGAAGACGAATTTGAGCGGCTCGCCGTGAATGCCGCCGCTTGCATTTGCCGCCTTCTCGAATTGCATCAGCGCCTGCTGCTCTGCCTTGCCGAGGAAAGCGCCACCCCCGGTCAGCGGCAGGATGACGTTGATTTCCTTGTCCGCCGCATGGGCAATCGTCAGGCCACAGAAAAGCGCGGCGGCAACAAGAGTGGTGCGGACGCGCAATCGATCCTCCCGGGGTGCGTTTTGAGTCTTTTAACGGCTAATCGGCGCGCGCGCTATGCCGCCGCACCCGACATTTCCCTGTCCGTGTCGTCCTCTTCGAGGCCGGCGAGAACCTTCACCTCCTCGTCGGAAGCGCCCAGCGTGCGCCAGGCAACGGTCTTTTCCACCACGCCTTGGTAGGAGCGGAGTTTTGCCTGCGGCAAGCGCGGCTGAATATGGCCGATCACCCGTCCCTCCTCCTGGAACGCTCTCGCAGCATCGATCATCAGACGGCGGAACTGCACGATCGCAATGTCGCTGGCGCCAAGGCGCTCCTGCGTGCGGTCGGCGATCGCGCCCATCGATTCCCACATCGCGATATCCTGGTTCGGAATGCCGGGAATGCCGGTGAAGCTGTCGCCGCCCGCCATGGCCGCGCGATCCTGAAGATAGTCGTTATGAGCATGGCGCTTGATCGGGCGAAAAGCGCTATCGACGTCGACGCCGACTTCCAGCACGCAGAACTTCCGCCAAGCTTCCGTGCCGATGCCGGCTTGCTCGCCTTCCGCCCACGCAATGAAATGGAAAGTGCTCGACGTGTTGCTGCGCGGCACGATGACGCTCGCGACATTGTAGGTGGCATTTGGCGGGATCAGCGCGGCGAAGGGCGCAACATAGGTCGTGATGCGCACGTAGTCGTGCGAATTGGCGTTCGCGATCGGACGCCGGATCGCGGCATAGCGCATGCCGTAATTGGTGAGTTGAACCTGAATGCGGGGATTCTTGTCCGTGGATGGGCGGACCCAGTGATCGCCCTTGGCCGCGGCATCGCCCTTGGCCGGGCGCATGTCGGAGGAATGCAGCGTGGAGGAATGCGCCGAGTCGATCTGGCCCTCCATGATCTGCGCCCAGTTGCAGGGCAACTCCACC
>Ga0210394_10002736_pt1 | contig 23636 bp, 21 predicted proteins | sample IncBWC12MmetaG_FD_160121 | JGI IMG/M metagenome (GOLD analysis project Ga0210394, IMG submission 160121) | Forest soil microbial communities from Barre Woods Harvard Forest LTER site, Petersham, Massachusetts, United States - Inc-BW-C-12-M | ecosystem: Environmental > Terrestrial > Soil >... | reverse complement strand
GTCTTACAATGCGCCGTGCCTTTCCACTTCCGTCTGGCCGCCCTTCCGTGGGCGGTGATGTGCGTCGTGCTCCTGGTGCTCGCCGGCGTGATCATGAGACGCCAACGTGCCTCGCGGGTGGCCCGGCTCTTCTGCCTGATGATTCTCCTCGTGGCCGGATGGTTCCTCGGGTTTGCGGCGATGATGGCGACAACTTCGGTCACCCTGTCGGCGATGTTCGGCCGCCTTGCCATCGCCTCGGTGGCCTTCCTGCCGGCCGCGGTCTACGACTTCACCGTCACCTCGATCCGCACCTATGTTCGCCAACGGGTCATCGTGCTGATGGCCTGGTTCGCGGGCACGGTCTTCGCGTTCCTCATCCTGGCCACCGACTTCATCCTGGCGGGCACGCGGCAGTTCTCATGGGGGAGCTACCCACGTGTGGGACCGGGCGGTGTGCTGTTCTTTATCTATTTCTTCTTCGTCATTGCGCTGCAACTGTTCGAGTACGCGGCCGAATACCGGCAAACGGATGACGAACGGCGCCGGCGCCGCATCCTGAATCTGGTGGCCAGCTTCGCCATCGTCTATCTGTCGGTCGTCGACTTCACGCCGATGTTCGGCGTGGATCACAGGCCGATCGGCTACGTGCCTGTCTTCGCCTTCGTGGCCTTCGCCTGGCGCTCGATTCGAAGCCATCGATTCCAAACCATCACCGCCGCGCGCGCGGCCAGCGAGATCCTCGACACGATGGCCGACGCGCTCTTCGTCATCGACGCGGAGGCCAGGGTGCGGGTCACGAACGAGGCCGTGCACAGGTTGTTCGGCTACGAGGAGCCCGAGATTCTCGGCAAGACGATCGACACACTCGAATTCATCGACCCGGAGGCCAGCAAACCCCGGACCCTGCGCGAGATGCTGCGCCGCGCGCCGATCCACGATGAAGAGCGCGTTTTCCGGAGCAAAGGCGGCGAGCGGATCGATGTCAGCATCTCGGTCTCGCTGCTGCACGAGCGCGAGACCGAAGGAGGCGCGGTCGTCATCGCCCGCGACATCCGGGAGCGCAAGCGCGTCGCGGAAGAGCTGCACGCCTTCACGGTCAAGCTGCAGGAGAGCAATCGGGAGCTCGAAGACTTCGCGCATGTCGCCTCCCACGACCTTCAGGAGCCGCTGCGGAAGATCCAGGCATTCGGCGACCGCCTGAAAGCGCGCTACGCCGAGGTCTTGACCGGTGAAGGCCTCGACTACCTCGATCGGATGCAAAAGGCCGCGGGGCGGATGCAGGCGCTGATCAACGACCTCCTGGCATTTTCGCGCGTCACCACCAAGGCGCAGCCGTTCGCGCCGGTGGACCTGAACGCGATCGCGCACGAGGTCGTCCACGATTTGGAGGAGCGGACCCACCAGACCGGCGGTGAGGTCGTGGTCGGTGCACTGCCGTCCGTCGACGCCGATGCCCTGCAAATGCGTCAGCTCCTGCAGAACCTCGCCGGCAACGGGCTCAAGTTCCACCGGACTGGCGTGCCGCCGCGCGTCGAGATCTCCGGAAGCGCGTCCAACGGCACTGCGGAGATCGTCGTATCCGACAACGGCATCGGCTTCGAAGAGAAGTACGCGGAGCGCATTTTCACGATGTTCGAGAGACTCCACGGCCGAGCCTCCTACGAAGGAACAGGCATTGGGCTGGCGATCTGCCGCAAAATAGCGCACCGTCACGGTGGTGACATTCGGGCGAGCAGCACGCCGGGCGAGGGGGCCCGGTTTGTGGTGACGTTGCCGGTGAAGCACGGAATCACATGAAAAAGCAATGTTGAATGTTCAATGTTGAATGTTCAATGTTCAATGGACAGGCAGCGCTATCTCATTCAACATTCAACACTGAACATTCAACATTCCCGTTCTAGCCTCTTCGAGCGATCGTCACAGGAGCAACTAAGGGAAACCGATGGCCGCACACGCACAACCGATCGTGATCCTCCTCGCCGATGACGACGAAGAGGATCGCATGCTTAGTTCCGACGCGCTCGCCGAGAGCCGCGTCGTCAATGATCTCCGCTTCGTCGAAGATGGCGAGGAGTTGCTCGACTACCTCTACCACCGCGGGCGCTACGCCGATCCGGACTCGGCGCCGGCACCCGGGCTCATCCTGCTCGATCTCAACATGCCCAAGAAAGACGGGCGCGAGGCCCTGCGCGAGATCAAAGCCGATCCGCTTCTCCGGCGCATCCCGGTGATCGTCCTGACCACGTCGAAAGCGGAGGAGGACATCTACCGGACGTACGACCTCGGCGCGAATTCGTTCATCACCAAGCCGGTCCACTTCAATGCCCTCGTCGAGGTGATGAAGGAGATCGGCCGCTACTGGATCGAGATCGTCGAGCTGCCCTCGGGAGTGTCCCAGCGTTGATCGGCGCTCGGGAGATCAGGGTCCTGCTTGTTGAAGACGACGAAGACGATTACGTCCTGACGCGCGATCTTCTCTCGGACAGCCGGCGAACACGGTTCGCCCTCGACTGGGTGACGTCGTTCGCCGAGGCCATCGGCGCGATCGGGAAGGGCCTGCACGACGTCTATCTCGTTGACTACCGTCTCGGCCAGTACGACGGCCTGGAAGTCCTGCGCGAGGCACGAGCCGCGGGCTGTCCGCATCCGATCATCCTGCTCACCGGGCAGGGCGACGGCGACGTCGATATCGCGGCCATGAAAGCCGGCGCGGCCGACTATCTCGTCAAGGGGCAGATCGACGCGCAGATCCTGGAGCGATCGATCCGCTACTCTCTCGAACAGAATCGGACGCTCGAAGCGCTGCGCGAGAGCGAGGAGCGCTATGCCCTCTCCGCCCGTGGCGCGAACGACGGCCTCTGGGTGTGGGATCTAGCCGCCGACACCGTCTACTACTCGGATCGCTGGAAAGAGATGCTCGGATTCTCGGAGAGCGAGATCGGAGTCTCGCCCGAGGAGTGGTTCTCCCGCGTTCATCCCGACGACGTGGCCATGCTTCGGGCGAACATCGACGCTCATCGCCACGGCGCCACTCCGAGCATCGAGCACGAGCACCGCATGCTCTGCAAGGGTGGCGAGTATCGCTGGATGCTCTCGCGCGGCGTTGCCGTGCGCGATGCGGCCGCCGTGGCTACGCGCATCGCAGGATCGCAGACCGACATCACCGAGCGGAAGGTAGCCATCGACCGGCTCACGCACGACGCCTTTCACGACGCCCTGACCGGTCTGCCGAACCGCGCCTTGTTCATGGACCGGCTGGAGCGGCAGATGGAGCGCACGCGCCGCCATGCCGGCCATCAGTTCGCCGTCCTCTTTCTCGACCTCGATCGCTTCAAGGTCGTGAACGACAGCCTCGGGCACGGTCTCGGCGATCTGTTGCTCGTCAGCGTCGCCGAGCGGCTGCGCATCGCCCTGCGCGCGACCGACACGGTGGCCCGCCTCGGCGGCGACGAGTTCACCATCCTCCTCGAGATCGATCATCTGGCCGATGCCGTGCGCACGGCCGAGCGCATCCAGGACGAGCTCCGTCTCCCGTTCCGCGTCGGCGAGCACGAGATCTTCACCACCGCCAGCATCGGAATCGCGCTCAGCGTCACCGGCTACGAACGACCGCACGACGTCCTGCGCGACGCGGACATCGCCATGTACCGCGCCAAATCCCGGGGCCGGGGCATCCACGAGGTCTTCGACAAGACCATGCACGACCGCGCCGTCAAGCTGCTGACGTTCGAGACCGAGCTACGGCGTTCGATCGAACGCGGCGAGCTGCGCGTCCACTATCAGCCGATCGTCTCGCTCGTCTCCGACAAGGTCATGGGATTCGAGGCGCTCCTGCGCTGGCAGCGCGGTGACGAGCTCATTGCCGCGGACGAGATCGTCCCCATCGCCGAGGAGACCGGGCTGATCCTTCCCATTGGCCAGTGGGTGCTGCGCGAAGCGCTGCGCCAGCTCGCGGAGTGGCAGGAGCGCTATCCCGACAACGAATCGCTGCACATGCACGTGAACCTCTCCGCCAAGCAGTTCCTCCAGCCGTATCTGCTCGAGGGGATCGCGGCGGCGCTGGAGGAGAGCGGCGTCGACCCGGAGCGGCTGCACCTCGAGGTGACCGAAAGCGTCGTCATCGACAACGCCGAGGCCGCTGCCGAGCTGCTGGAACAGTTGCGCGCCACCGGAGTCTGCATCAGCCTCGACGACTTCGGCACCGGCTATTCATCGCTCAGCTCCCTCCGCCAGTTTCCGTTCGACACGCTCAAGATCGATCGTTCGTTCATCTCCACCAACGGCAATCGACGCCGTCATGAGATCGATGATGAGATCGTCCGGACGATCAGTACGCTGGCCCGCATCCTGGGGATGGATGTAACCGTCGAAGGTCTCGAGAGCGCCGATCAGGTGCAGCGCATGCGAGCCCTGGGCATCGACTACGCGCAAGGGTTCTATTTCTCGCCGCCGGTGGATGCGGGCGATGCGGTACGGTTCCTGAGTAACTGAGGGTCTCGCGGTCTCGCGGTTGCGCAGTCTCGCGGGTGGGTAGTGGCCCCATCGGCTCGATCCCTCCAAGTCTCCTTTGACCGCGAGACCCCGAAACCGCGAGACCGTTAGAGTCAGCAACCAAGCAACCGAGCAACTCAGGAACCAACCTACTGCAAGGCAATAACCGACTTGACGCACCACCAGAGAGGCAACCCGTGGTAAAATCCCCACGCGGGCGAGTACTTAAAGACCTGTCCAGATAACCCCGACAATCCGACCTAGCCGTAGCGGCGGAGTCGCGACTCGGTGCTCCCGACGATCTTCCCACCGACCCGTCGAAGTAGGCCTGATCCGGCAAACGGATAGGCACGGGAGGATTATCACGATGGCACCGACGTAACGCAGACGCTTCACAAATCCGGACAATCCACCTGAAACACGAAAACCGGCCTGCCAGCCGGTTGCGTGTAACTCCACGAAAGGAGGTTCCCTGTGAGGAACCCGATTTTACTGGATCGTTGGACGTGTGTCCAATTAGGCCCGCGATCCGGCCGCAAGCGCAGACCGAAGAATCATTACCCGAAACCTCAAGGACCGTGGCAGCCGCGCAAGCAGCTGCGCCGCGTTCTTAGGCTTTCGACCGTTTAACCCTAGTTTGACTTGAGTGGCCGCGTGGGCCTTGCTGCGCGGCCACTTCACTTTTGGAATCTTCACGATCGTTTTCATGAAGTCGGTGAACCGCTGGAACTCTGTCCGTTTGTCTGCTGACATGGCTGGGATGAGACTCGCTTGGTTGGGCCGCAACCAGCGAAGCGATCGGCGTTCGGGTAAGATGCCCAGTAACCATGACCCTGGTGGTTTCTCTCCTGATCCCCGACGGCATCGTGCTGGCAGGCGATAGCTTGGCCACGATCGAGACGTTGAATACCCTTCAGGGTCAGGTAGATGTCACCTGCCCGCAGTGCCAGCATCAGCACGTGGTGCCAGCCGTGATTCAGGGGTCGATGATACCAGCCACCAGTTTTCCGTACGCTCAGAAGATATTCCCCTTCATGAAGAGGTACGGAATCGGCACGGCAGGGTCAGGACAACTCAACGGGAAGAGTATCTATTTCATCATGCGGCAACTAGAAGAAGAGGTCTTGCGATCACCAAAACGCAAGCAACCCGAGAGTGTTGATGCGGTCGCTAAACTGGTCGCTGATCGCGCCTTGTCGCTACTCCACGACGAAGCGAGAGCAGCCGACGTCGACCCCGCTATCATCCAGAATGGCTACGTCCAATTTCAAGTCCTCGGCTACGACGGCGAAACACCGAAGGTAGTCAGGCTCTACGTTGGCGCGACTGTCGATTCGCCAGAGGCGACTAATCCTGGTTCGTACCTCATCGGAGTCAGCGACGTGTCGACGGCGCTTTGGAATGTTCGAACCGACATTCCTCTCTATCGACATTTCTCGCTGCAACATGCTGTTGAATACGCCGAGTTCTTGATATCGGCGACGGCATCTCATCAGCGCTTCTACGGGACGCTGCCTAGCGTCGGAGGCTCGATTGATATCGCACTAGTCACTCCGTTTGACGGGTTCAGATGGATACGGCAGAAGCCGCTCTTTGCTACCATTACCGGAGACATTCATGCAAAAGAAACAGTCGCCTCCGCCTCACCCCCTGCCAGTTCTAAAAAACGTGCGCCTCGTTCGCGTGTCGTCTCTAAGCGAGCGCCTTGAGCTGAGCAAATTGCCAGTGTTCCGCCCCATCGAGCAGATAGCCAGCGGATCTAAGGAACGAGCTAGCAACAAGAGTGGGCGCGGCTAACCGCGCTTCCTCGCCCCTGCCGCGTCCATTTCCGTTGTCTTCAGAGCGGTTCGAATAGTGATCACTTTTGCTGGCTTCGCTTGCTCCATCGTGGCGCGAGCCAGTTCCTTGCAGGTCAAGCTTCGTCCGTTTCACCTGCGATAGCGCCTTGACGAACCGGCCCGCTTCGTCATCCTTCCGCTCGTTGAATCGGAACGCCTGTTCGTCGACGTACGCCCTCAGGTGGTGCGGCTCGACCGAAACGTAGGTCGCGCTCAGGCCACGCCTGAGCAGACTCCAGAAGTTCTCTACGCCGTTGGCGTGAACCTTGCCGCGCACGTACTCCTCGGCATGGTCGATGAAGTGAAGGACGAAGTCAGTCATCCGGGTTGCGCCCATGTCGGTCATCAGCTTCGCGCCCGGCTCGACGTTCTCGCGCATGAAGGCGCGGCGCAGGTTTGGGTCCAAGCCCTCGATGATCTTCGATGATCTTCGCCTGACAGCGCCATCGCGCTCCAGAATCGCAGGCACGATCGGCTTCCCGGCGAACGGTCCCGGGAAGTCGTAATTTGCCCGTTCGAACGTACCCCTTCGCCACACGCTCTTTGTGGTGCATGTTCTTCAGCTTGCCGTCGATGTAGGTTTCATCGGCCTCGATGATGCCGGTTAGCTTTTTGTCGAACGATCCCGCCTTCGTGTGCTCTACCGACTGCGCCGTCAAATCTTTTATGCCCGCTGCAACTTCTTACGAACCCCTTCGTATCATCGGCCCAACATGCGAACGAAGGCTAACCATCCTCCCTCCGCAGCGTCTTACGCATCCGTGTATCGCAAGCTTGCTCTCATCCTCACGGTGATCTGTGTCGCTGGCTCCGCCCGCGCCGCCGACGCACCGCCCACGATGACGATTCACCGCGCCGCCGGGCCGATCACCATCGACGGCGAGCTCTCCGATCCCGGATGGCAGGGCGCACTGAAATCCGAGACCTGGTTCGAGACGAACCCCGGCGACAACACGGAGCCGAAGGTGAAGACCGTCGGCTACATGACGTACGACGACCGTTTCTTCTACGTGGCCATCCATTCGTACGACAACCCAGCCGACATCCGGGCGCAGCTCGGCGACCACGACGGCATCAGCGGCAACAGCGACGACTTCGCAGGCGTCATCCTCGACACCCGCAACGACGGCAAGTCGGCGATGGAGTTCTTCGTCAACGCTGCCGGCACCCAGTACGACGCCTCTCAGGACGATGCCAGCGGCATCGAGGACTCCTCACCCGATCTCTACTGGGACTCGGCGGTGAAGAAGACGCCGGACGGCTGGATCCTCGAGCTGCGAATCCCGTTCTCCTCACTCCGGTACGAACAGAAAGCTTCACAGGTGTGGGGAGTCATCCTCTACCGCAACATGCCCCGCGAACGGCGCTACCAGATCTTCGACCACCGCCTTCCCCGCGGCGCGAACTGCTTCGTCTGCAACTTCAACAAGGTCGCTGGGTTCGAAGGGCTTCCGACCGGCGGGCATCTCGTGGTGGCGCCGTACGTAACCGCCAGCGAGGAGGGCAGCCTGCGCGGCAACGGCGACAACCGCCTCCTCAACCGTCCCGCCAAAGGCGACGGCGGTCTCGACGTGAAGTACACACCGAACGAGCACACCGCGATCGATGCCACGGTCAACCCCGACTTCTCGCAGGTCGAGTCGGATACCGCCCAGATCTCCACCAACCAGCGCTTTGCCATCTTCTTCCCCGAGAAGCGGCCCTTCTTCCTCGAGCGCGTCGAGCTCTTCTCCACGCCGATTCAAGCCGTCTACACGCGGACCATCACCTCGCCCCGATGGGGTCTGCGCGACTCCGGCAACAACGGCCACGACAGCTACACGCTGCTGGTCTCGCAGGACCGCGGCGGCGGGTCAGTCATCATCCCGTCGCCCACCGGCTCCACCTTCGCCAACCAGGACTTCGGCGCTACCGACGTCATCGCCCGCTGGCGTCACGATCTCACCGGCAAGTCGTTCGTCAGCTTTCTCTTCACCGACCGCGAATACGAAGGCGGTGCGCACAACCGCGTTCTCGGTCCCGACTTCCAATGGAGGCCGAACGAGACCGACACGCTCACCGGCCAGTTCCTCGTCAGTCAGAGTCTCACCCCTAACCGGCCCGATCTGGCCAGCGAATGGGACGGCCGCAAGCTGTCGTCGTTCGGGAGCGATCTCTGGTGGTCGCACTCGACCCCGACGTTCGATTTCTACTCCGAGTTCAAGGATTACGGCGACGAATTCCGCGCCGATCAGGGATTCGTCCCCGAGGTCGGCTACCGCGCCAACTACGGCGAGATCGGCTACACAATCCATCCCAAGGGCTTCTTCAGCCGCTGGCGTACCTTCGGCATGGCGGAGTACGACTCCGAGCAGGACGGGTCCATGCTCTACCGTCTCCGCGGGGGCGGCTTCGGCGCCGACGGCAAGTTCCGCTCGTTCACGCAGATCAAGCTCTGGAACGAGAGTTTTCGCAACGCCGGCCAGGTCCTGACCCGGAACCAGCTCATCTACACCGAGCAGTTCGCGGTGAGCCGCCGCATCCCGCAGCTCTCGTTCACCGGGTGGGTCGGTCAGGACATCGATTTCTTCAACAACCGCCTCGGTCACGGCGCCTTGGTGAACTTCACCGGCCAGTTCTGGCCGACCTCACGCCTCACGGTGACGACAACCGACGTCCTGCAATGGCTGAGTGAGCGTACTCCTGCAGGAGCGGAGGGGCGTCTTTTCACCGCGCAGGTCGAGCGCATCCGTGCCCAGTACATGGTCTCGCCGCGGATGTTCTTCCGCGCCGTCGTGCAGAACCAGCGCACCAGTTCGAATCCATTGATCTACGGTGTCGACATGCCGCTACGCAGCGGCGATCTGTCGTCCCAGTTCCTCTTCGCCTACAAGGTTAACTGGCAGAGCGTCCTCTACCTCGGCTATGGCGACATCCGCGACGTGAACGAGGAGGTCGACAACACGAACCCCGCCAACCGCATCTACCACCGTAACTTCCTGCTCTCCGACCGGCAGTTGTTCTTCAAGCTGAGCTACGCGTTTCAGAGGTAGGTTCGCGGTCCCGAGGTTGCGCGGTCTCGCGGCGCTATTCTTGCTTGGTCGCCGCGAGACCGCGCGACTGCGAGACTGCGAAACCGCGTTTGATCGCCGCCACCCCGCAGGCCGCGGCGATCATGTACTGCGGAACGACCGGTACGCGAAACCGCGCCTCCGCTTCTCCTCCCGCGGAGATGAAGACGAAGTAGAGGACCGTGGCCGCGATGAGCAGGCCGAGGTCGCGGTCGCGTCGCCAGAGCGCCGCCGTGCCGATGACGGCGAAGACGAAGACCGCGGCGGTGAAGGCGTCGAGCCCGCGGTGAACGATGGTGGACGGAAACCTGCTCACGATCTCCAGCCCCTCCCACCGGCTATCGAAGAAATTCACCAGTAGCCCGCGCAGCGTGAGCATGACCGCGGCGCGGGGATGTTGCCGCAGCACGCGCATCCCGATCTCCGAGTAGTACTTGCTCCGTACCGCATCCGGCAGATCCTCGGCATCAGCAATGTGCAGCCTCGACTCGATCTCCGTGTCCGCATCGCCTTCCAGTCCCTTCGACTCATCGGCGAGATCGGCGTCGAAATCACCATCGTCCTCGATGGCCAGCGCGCCCGCGGCGCGGTAGCCGAGAAGGTTCGAGCCGGCGATCGAGGAGATCGTGAAGACGCCCGTGTGGTGCAGGTTGCGCAGCCCCCATCCGAGCGGTAGCAGTAGCGCTAGCGCCGCATACACGGCGATCGTGCGAGTTCGCACACGCCGCAACGCCAGGCAGATCGCCACGACCACGAAGTAGACGATGGCCACCGGCCGGATGAGCACCAGCGCTCCGGTGAGCAGGCCCGCCAGCGGCAGCTTCCGCGCATACAGAACGAGCAGGAAGACGACGAAGAGGATGGCCGTGAACATCGTCTCCGTCAGGATCTTGTTCGCGTAGTGCAGCGTCGGCACATCCGCCGCGAACAGGATCGCCGCCGTCAGGGCGATGAAACGGCTGTCCAGCCTGCGCACGACCAGGAGGTAGATCGCGATGGCCAGGGCCACGTTCAGCAGGTGCTGAAAAACGATGACCGGTACGACGCGCAGCCCGAATCCCGCCAGAAGCAGCGGATAGCCGGGCGTACGCATCGTCTCGATGATCCCGTTGCCGGTGGTGAAGCCGAGCCCGTGGAGAAGATTGCCCGCCGGATCGAGATACGTGAACGAATCGGGGAAGAAGTAGTCAGGCAGCGCGAAGGCGAAGTAGACGAAGTTCGTCACCAGCGAAACAGCGGCGATGACGGCGATGTCGATTCGTTCGCGTGAGCGCATGGCCGCGCATTATCCACAACGTCTTCGTATGCGCCCAGATTATCCGTTGACGTTCTGAGAAACCGAGGCGGTTGTCCGTCTTCTCTTTGCGAGCAAACAGCTTGGTTTGCTGACCACCCCGGCAAGGTGCAGAAAGAGAGAGAAGCATGTCCTACGTGCGTCGCGGCGTTCTGGCGTTTGTGGTCTGTCTCACGGTCTTCCTGGCGTACCCGTCATTTGCATTGCCCATCGGCCAGCGTTCGCAGTCACGTGGGCTGATCGCCGGGTCGAAACCGATCCACGGTCTCGGCGCCGGGATCAACTTCAGCGGCAACTTCGGCTATTCGATCGGTGGCGGGCAGGCCGTGATGAAGGCCGATACCGTCAGCAACCCGAATGCTACGGCATCGGGGCCGCTGCGCTTCAGCCTCTGGTTTACCAGCGCCCCGTTTCCTTCAGCCGGGTTCAGCACCGCCAGCATCGACCTCACGTCGTCGCTGGCCGCCGGACAGAGCATCGCCGGTAACCCTTCCGGAACCGGAGCTCCGTTTACCGATCCGCCCACCGGTTGCTATTACGTTTCGCTGGTGCTCGAGGAGAATGTCAGCGGGACCTGGACGGAGCGCGACTACGGCACGTTCTCTCATAGCTTCGACATCGGGGGCGGTTGCATCACATCGTTCACCGCGAATCCCACGACGGTGACGTCGGGATCACCCTCGACGCTCTCGTGGACGACCACCGGCGCGTCGGTCACCAGCGTCAGCATCGATAACGGCGTCGGTACGCAGAACGCGAACGGATCGGCCACCGTTCATCCAACCGTCACCACGACCTACACACTCAGCGCATTCACGACCGCGAACGCATCGCCCCCGACGAAGCAGACCACCGTGACGGTCGGACAAGCGGCGCCGGCGGTGACGTTCACGGCCTCTCCGACGACCATCAACTCCGGGCAGTCGTTGATGCTCACCTGGACGACGACGAACGCGACCTCGGTATCCATCGACAACGGTGTCGGCTCGCAGGCCACCTCCGGTTCGGTCAGCGTCAGCCCCACGTCGACGACGACCTACACGCTGACGGCCAACGGCCCGGGCGGCCAGACCCAGAAAACGGCGATGGTCACCGTGAACGTGCCGGCGCCGACAATCTCGTTCTCCGCCTCTCCCACCACGGTCGGCTCCGGCCAGAGCTCGTCGCTGATCTGGTCCACGACGAACGCGACGTCCGTGACCATCGACAACGGCGTCGGATCGCAGCCCACGTCGGGTTCTACCAGCGTCAATCCGACCGCGACGACGACCTACACCCTGACGGCGAACGGTCCCGGAGGAACGTCCAACGCCCAGGCCACGGTGACGGTGAGCAACGGTCCCGGTATCTCGTTCACCGCATCGCCCTCGTTCATCGGAGCGGGGCAGGGATCGACGCTGATCTGGTCGACATCGAACGCCACCTCCGTGACGATCGACAACGGCGTCGGCGCGAAGCCGGTCAACGGCTCCACGATCGTCAACCCAACCGTGACGACCACCTACACGCTGACGGCGAACGGCCCCGGAGGAACGGCCAACGCCCAGGCCACCGTGACGGTCGTGTTGCCGCCGGCGATCACCTTCTTCGCCGATCCGCCGGCGATCAACTCCGGATCTTCCTCAACGCTCAACTGGACCGTCTCCGGTGCCGACACCGTGACGATCAATCAGGGAATCGGCCTGACCTCGGGGACTGGAACGCTGCGCGTCTCGCCGCACCAGACCACGACCTACATCCTCACGGCGACCAACGCCGCCGGAAACAGCCTGGCATCAGCAACCGTGACGGTGACGTCGCCCCCCCCGCCGAGGCACCGGGCCGTGAGCCACTGACGGCGTCGGCCGTCGTTGACGCTCGCGAAGCGGAACGCTGCCGTCCACGGGACGGTGGCGTTCCGGCCGCGAGTGGATCTGTCATTCTGACGGGTCCAAATCTCACAACTCGAGAGTACTGACTGGCGGCTTGTTCTCGACCGCGTCTAGAAGGAAGTGCTCGGTTTCGCGTCGCGTCCCGTATGAGGTCAGGCGGACGGCAGTAGCGGTGCAGGATATTTCGAGAGAATGGAATCGACCGTGACGATTATCAGTCCGTGCTCGAGTGCCTGACACACGATCATACGGTCGAACGGATCACGGTGATGAGGAGCAAGGCTTGATAGACGGGCCACAGAGGCTTCGTCAAGGGGCAGTCGCTCGATTCCGTGCTGCTCCCGCTGAACCGATAACCAGGGGTGCGGCTGTTCGGGAAGGGGAAGCTTGCCCAGTTGGTATTTGATCGTTGCTTCCCAGAGCGAAACGACGCTCAAATAGGCGACCTCCGAGTCTTCGATGGCTCGTCTCACGTTTGCGGAGACACGCTCGTCGCCGGTGATGTACCACAAGAAGATATGAGTATCGAGCAGTAGCCTCATTGCTCGAAATCTCGAAGGACCTCCTCGGGCAGCGGGTCATCGAAGTCATCGGGTACGACGAAGGTGCCTTTGGCGAGGCCAAAGGGTCTGGGCCGGCGTATGGCTTCGATCGGACGAATTTCCGCGACGGGACGGTCATCTGCGGTGACCACGAGCGTTTCGCCCTCGATCACACGATGGAGGAACCCTTCAGGATCCCGCTTCACTTCTTCCACGCTGACGTTCATGACTGATCACGCTAATTGCCGATGTGGATCTTCAATTCGACGAAAGCGGCACTTCAAACTCATCGGAGCGCCAAGCCAGTATAGGAGCGTTGTCGATGAAGATGAAACGTACGACGCGCGTCGGGTGCTTTGAAGTGCGCATGGTCGGCGGAGCCGGCTTGAGATTCCTAGCCCCCGGCTTCCAGCCGGGGGAAAATGACATCCCCCCGGTTGGCTCGGAAAATTGATGATCCGTATTTCCGCCGGCTGGAAGCCGGGGGCTACGGTCCTCAAGCCAGCTTCGCTGGCACGATTCGTCATGCCCGGACAGGACACTCATTTCCGGGGCTCTGTACTAAGATCTGTTCCCATGACACGCGCTACTCGCGAACTGCTGAGGCAGGCGTTGGAATTGCCGCTCGATGAGCGGGCAAGTATGGCTGCCGAATTGTTGGAAAGTCTGGGCGACGCCGAAGAAGATGTGGATGCCGCCTGGGCAAGCGAGATCAGCAGCCGCGTAGCCTCCGCTCGTGCTGGCGAGATCGAGAGCACCGATTGGCGGCTCGTTCTCGAACGCGTCGAGAAGGAAGTGCTCGGTCGTTGAAGCCGCTCTCGATCATCGTTCCCGCGGAGTTGGAGCTCCGCGAGGCGACGGAGTGGTATCGAGAGCGGGATCCGCGCGTGGCCGACCGATTCGCGTCAGAGGCACGAAAGACGCTTCGTCTAATCGAACAGTTTCCTCGGATCGGAGGGTCGGTTCCAGGCGTGGATGATCGTGACGTCCGCCGCATGCCGATTCACTCGTTTCCGTACAACGTTGTTTTTGTCGACCTTGGCGACAGGCTCGAAGTAGTGGCCTTCGCTCACAAACGTCGCCAACCTGGCTATTTCATGGCTCGACTGCGCCGATCGTAGTGACATGAACGGCTACGTCGTCGTGATAGACGCTTACATTACGCGTCGACCGCCGCCATGCTCGGATACCGGTCCCCTGCGGCCACCCCCTTCGGCGCCACCTCATCGATCCTCGCCAGCTCCGCCGCCGTCAGTTCGATCTCCGTCGCTGCGATGTTCTCCTCGACGTGTCCGATGCTCTTGCTGCCGGGGATCGGGACGATGTCGTTGCCTTGCGACAGGACCCAGGCCAGGGCCAGTTGGGCGGAGGTGACGCCTTTGTCCTTCGCGATCGATTCGATCTGGCGGACGACGTCGAGGTTCCGGTTGAAGTTCTCGCCCTGGAAGCGGGGAGAGAGGCGGCGGTAGTCGGTGGGCTCGAGATCGTCGATGGTCTTGAAGCGGCCGGAGAGGAAGCCGCGGCCGATGGGGGAGTAGGCCACGAAGGCGATGCCGAGCTCGCGTACTGTCGGCAGGATGTCATCCTCTGGGTCGCGGCTCCAGAGCGAGTATTCGGTCTGCAGGGCTGTGATCGGGTGGACGGCGTGGGCGCGCCGGATCGTATGCGGTGCCGCTTCCGAAAGGCCGAGGTGACGGACCTTGCCGGCGCGCACGAGCTCGGCCATCGCGCCGACGGTCTCTTCGATCGGCGTCGTGCGGTCGACGCGGTGCTGATAGTAGAGATCGATGTGATCGACGCCGAGGCGCTTCAGCGAGGCGTCGCAGGCCTGCCGCACGTAGTCGGGCTTGCCGCTGATGCCGAGGAACGCGCCGTCGTCGCCGCGCATGTTGCCGAACTTCGTGGCCAGGACGACCTCATCGCGGCGGGCGCGGATGGCGCGGCCGATCAGCTCCTCATTCTTAAATGGCCCGTACATGTCGGCCGTATCGAGGAAGTTGCAGCCGAGGTCGAGGGCGCGGTGGATCGTGGCGATCGACTGGGCGTCATCGTTCGAACCGTAGAACTCCGACATCCCCATACAGCCGAGGCCGATAGCGGAGACAGAGAGAGAGTGGGCGAGCGTTCGTTTCTTCAACTGCGGCGATCCTGATTCCGGAGGGCTTCGTCGATCGTCTGTTCGTCGCCTTCGGTTTGGTCCGGCTTACGGTCGAGATCGTCGTCCATCCGGCGGCGATTATCCTTCGCTTCCCGTTTGACAGGGATTTCTTTCGGTTCTACCCGGGACATGGGGAGCCTCCTCGAGGAAGGTGGAGCAAAGGGAATGCCGGGATGGGAATCGGCCAAGCTCACGGTTCACAGCTTGTCGAGCTTGCCGGACGCGGCGTCGCGCTCGATTTGCCGGTCCCACTCCTCGGCATCCTGCTCGAGCAACCAGTCACGCAGTTCCGCCACTTCAACGGGCGCCAGTTTCTTGATCTCTTCTTCGAGAGCTTCTACCTTGGTCATGTCCGAGTCCTGATCAATTCTACGCCCGTCAGTCTTCTTCCTCCTCCCGTTCCGGGTTTCGATGAGGGGGTTCCTCGCCGTGCTCTACCCCTCCGGGGTTCCGCCCGGCTCGGAATGACAACGATCACAAACCAGTTGACATCCACTGACGAATGCATAAAGATTCAAGCTGATGAATAAAAATGCGCATGGCGATGTGCTGCGGAGACGCGACGAGATCGTTCGGATCGTCCGGGATCAGTCCGTCCATTCGCAGGACGATCTGCAGGCCCTGCTGAGGAAACGGGGCTTTCGGGTTACGCAGCCGACGCTGTCTCGCGACCTGCGCGAGCTGGGCGTGGCCAAGTCGCCGAACGGCTATATCTCGCGCGATGCCTTCGCCGGCGGCGCCGTGGTCGCCTTCGCGCCTCGCGATGTCGTGGAGTCGCGGCTGGAGCAGGCCGTGGCCGAGTACGTCACTGGCGCGGATACGGCCGGCAACCTCGTTGTGATCCGGACGCCTGCCGCCAGCGCGCAGCCGGTGGCCAGCGCCATCGATGGCGCGTCGATCGAAGGCGTCCTCGGGACGATCGGCGGCGATGACACGATCTTTGTCGCCTTCCGGACGCCGGCCTCGGCCTCGGCGTTCGCGGAACGGCTCCGACGAATCATCGGCATCGGCCGCCGCAACGCCCGCTGAAGTTTCCCGGAGCAATGCCATGAGCGAAACAACCATGAATCCAAGGAAGCGTGTCGCCATCGTTGGCGCGACCGGTTACTCCGGCGCGGAGCTGACCGCCATCCTTGCGCGCCATCACGGGGTGGAGCTGGTAGCGCTCTTCTCGTCGAGCAGCACCGCCCGCGGGCCGGTGACCCCGACCCTGCCGCAGTTCATCGCCGAGCCGTTCACGATGGAAGCGCTCGTGGCGGCGAGTCCGGAGATCGTTTTCCTGGCCACGCCGAACGAGGTCTCCGCCGATCTCGCGCCGAAGCTGCTGGACCTCGGCATGAGGGTCATCGACCTCTCCGGCGCCTTCCGGCTCGAGGAGCCGTCGATGTATCCGACCTGGTACGGCTTCGATCACGAGCGGCCCGGTCTCCTCGGCGAAGCGATCTATGGTCTGACCGAATACTGCAACGGCGAGCTGAAGAAAGCGCGCCTGGTCGCCAATCCCGGCTGTTACCCAACGTCCATTCTCCTTGCACTGCGGCCGTTGACCTTCGCGATCGACCGCGAGCAGCCGGTGATCTGCGACTCCAAGAGCGGCGTATCGGGCGCGGGCAAGAAGGCCGATGTGAACTGGTCGTTCGCGGAGCTCTTCGGCAACTTCAAGGCTTACGGCGTCGGCCAGCACCGGCACGAGCCGGAGATCCGGCAGCAGCTTCACCTCGGCGACCGCGCGCCGCTCGTCTTCGTCGCGCATCTGCTTCCGGTGCATCGCGGCATCCTCTCGACGATGCACGTCGGTTTCACGCATGCCATGACCGATCAACAGATCACGGACGCCTACACGCGCGCCTACGCGAACGCTCCGTTCGTGCGCGTACTGCCTCCGGGTCAACTGCCGGAGCTGAAGAACGTGGTCAATACGCCCCGGGCGGAGATCGGCTTCACGCTGCTGCAGGGCGGACGCCGCGCGGTCATCGTCTCGGTCATCGACAACCTGCTCAAGGGCGCTGCCTCGCAGGCGGTGCAGAACTTCAACCGGATGTGCGATTTTCCGGAGACGGAGGCACTCATCTGATGAACGTCATCAAGCTGGGCGGAAGCCTTCTGGACGATCCGGCGCGGCGCGCCGAGGCCCTGAGCGCCGTCGCTGCGCAATGGAACCGCGGCGAAGAGATCGTGCTCGTTCACGGCGGCGGAAAGCATGTCGACGCCAATCTCAAGCGCCTCGGCATTCCGAAGCGGACCTACGCCGGACTGCGCGTCACGGACGATCAGACGCTCGACGTCGTCGTGGCCACGCTGTCGGGATCGGTGAACAAGATGCTGGTGGCCGAGCTGGCCGCCCTCGGCGTCCTCACGGCCGGGATCAGCGGATGCGACGCGTCGACGCTTGTCGCCGAACAACATCCGCCGATCGACGGCGTCGACCTCGGCCACGTGGGACGCGTCACCGGCGGCGACCCGACGCTCGTTCAGGCCATGGTCGCCAGCGGCATCCTGCCGGTCGTCTCGTCGATCGCCGAGGGGCCCAACGGCACGCTGCTCAATGTGAATGCCGACACGGCCGCGGCAGCGATCGCCATCGCGGTCGGCGCCGAGGAGCTCATCTTCATCACGGATGTGGCCGGCCTGCTCGACGCCACCGGCAACGTCGTCGCCGAGCTGTGCGCGAATGAAGCGGAAGCGCTTCTCGGCACGGAAGTCGTTACCGGCGGCATGCGGCCCAAGTTGCAGGCCGCGTTGCACGCGCTCGGATCAGGTGTGCGCCGCATCACGATCGGAGAAGAGGGAGGAACGCAGTTGATCGCTGCTTAGCGCGGTTACGCAGTCTCGTGGTTGCGGGGTCTCGCGGTGTCTTTGCCGCGCGACCGCGAAACTCCGAGACCTCGCGACCGCAGCCGAGACCACGTAACCGCAATGGAGACCAACGATGCTTCTACACGACGAATCCCCCGCCGCCGTCGAAGAGCGCGATAAGGCGTTCATTCTCGGCACGTACGCTCGGACGCCGTTCCATCCCCGCAGCGGCAAGGGTGCGCGCATCACTGACGCCGATGGGCGCGAATACTGGGACCTGCTCGGCGGCATCGCCGTCAACGCGCTCGGCCATCGGCACCCGCGCCTCGTCAAAGCGCTGCGCGAGGAGTCGAACGCGCTGCTCCATGTCTCGAATCTCTACTACCACCCGGCGCAGGGCCTGCTCGCCGAGCGCCTTGTGCGCGCCTCGGGGCTCTGCCGCACGTTCTTCTGCAACAGCGGGACAGAGGCGAACGAAGCGGCGCTCAAGTTCGCACGGCTCGCGAATCCCGGCCGTGCCGGGATCGTGGCCTTGAACGAGAGCTTCCACGGAAGGACGATGGGATCGCTGGCGATGACCGGGCACGAAGCCTACCGCGCCCCCTTCGAGCCGCTGGTTCCTGGTGTGACGTTCATCGAACCGAACGACATCGCCGCGCTCGAAGCGACGGTCAGCGGCGAGACCTGCGCCATCGTCCTGGAGCCGGTGATGGGGGAGGGAGGCATCATCCCACTCTCGCACGACTTTCTCGCCGCCGCGCGGCGCGTGGCCGATCGCACCGGTGCGATCCTGATCTTCGATGAGATTCAGTGCGGACTCGGGCGCACCGGAACGCTCTTCGCCTTCCAGCAGAGCGGCATCGTGCCGGACATCGTCACGCTTGCCAAACCACTGGGCGGCGGTCTGCCGCTCGGTGCGGTGCTGACCGGCGCGGCCATCGAAGGCCTTCTGAAGCCCGGCCACCACGGCACGACGTTCGGCGGCAACCCCGTGGCCTGCCGCCTCGGACTGGCGGTGCTTGACGAGATCGAGGAGTCGGCGCTGCTGGATCGCGTCAACGAGATCGGCGCCTGGTTTCATAAACAGTTGCACGCTCTGCAGTCGCGCAACGCGTCGATCGTCGACGTGCGCGGCTCAGGCTTCATGTGGGGCATCGAGCTCGACGGCCCGGCCAAGCCGGTCGTGGCCGAGCTGCTGAACAAGGGATTCGTGGTCGGCAGCGCGCGCGAGAACGTCATCCGCCTTCTGCCGCCGTACATCACGCCGAAGAAGGCATTCGTGGAATTCATCGAAGCGCTGGAACAGGTGCTCGCGACAGTCAAGGAGAAAGCAGCGTGAAACACACCTACAAGAAGGTCGCACTGGCCTACTCAGGCGGCCTCGACACCTCGATCATCATTCCCTGGCTGAAGGAGAACTACGGCTGCGAAGTCGTGGCCGTGGCCGTCGATGTCGGTCAGGCCGAAGAGACGGACGGCCTCGCCGAGAAGGCGTATCGCACCGGCGCGTGCGACTTCCATCTCATCGACGCCAGGGAGGAGTTCGCACGGGACTTCCTCTTCCCCGTGCTGAAGGCCGGCGCGATCTACGAGAAGGACTATCTCCTCGGCACGTCGACGGCGCGGCCGCTCATCGCCCGCAAGCAGGTCGAGATCGCGCTCGCTACCGGCTGCGACGCGCTCGCGCACGGATGCACGGGCAAGGGGAACGATCAGGTCCGCTTCGAGCTGGCCTATCAGGCGCTCGCCCCGGAGCTGGCCGTCATCGCGCCATGGCGCGAGTGGTCGATCATCTCGCGCGAAGACGCCATCGACTACGCCTCGTCGCGCGGCATCCCGGTGCCGGTGACGAAGAAGGATCCGTACTCGCGCGACCGCAACCTCTGGCATCTCTCGCACGAGGGGGGTCCGCTGGAGGATCCGTCATTCGAGCCGGAAGCGTCGATGTTCAAGCTCACGGTCGATCCGATCGCCGCGCCGGACGCGCCGGAGACGGTGACGATCACGTTCGCGTCCGGTGTGCCGGTCGCGGTCAACGGTCAGGCGATGGCTCCGGCCGCGCTGGTCTCGGCGCTGAATGAGATCGGCGGACGCAACGGCGTGGGTCGTGTGGACATCGTCGAGAACCGCCTCGTCGGCATCAAGTCACGCGGCGTGTACGAGACACCCGGCGGAACGCTGCTCGTCACGGCGCTGAAGGCGCTCGAATCGATCACGCTCGACCGCGACAGCATGCACGAGAAGGAGCGCATCGGCGGCCGTTACGCGGAGCTCGTCTATTTCGGCCAGTGGTTCTCACCGCTGAAGGAGGCGTTCGATGCCTTCGTCAATTCGTTGACAGAACCGGTCAGCGGCACGGTCACGCTGAAGCTCTACAAAGGCAACGCCACGGTGATCGGCCGTACGTCGCCCAGCTCGCTGTACTCCGAGGCCCTGGCCAGCTTCAACATGACCGGCTACGACGCCAGAGACGCGGCGGGATTCATCCGCGTGTTCGGGCTGCCGACGCGCGGTCGGTACCGGCTGAAGGCCGATAAGAATCTCGACGACACGCTTCCTGCCGACGAAGTGACGGCCGCGCGGTTACGGAAGGCAGCCGGTTGACACAGAAGTTGTGGGGCGGGCGCTTCGAGGGAGAGCCGTCGCCGCTGTTGCGGCGTCTCAACGACTCGTTCGCGTTCGACCGGGAGCTGTTCGATGACGATGTCGAGGGCTCCATGGCCTGGGCTCGGGCGCTCTCCGAAGCCGGCGTACTCTCCGAGGACGAGCTGGATGTGATCCTCGGCGCGCTGGCGAGGATCGAGCCGCCGTCGGACGGCGACTACGAGGATGTCCATTCGTACGTCGAGGCGAAGCTGTACGAGAGGATCGGTGCCGGCGCGGGAAAGTTGCACACCGGCCGGTCGCGCAACGACCAGGTGGCGACCGATCTGAAGCTTTGGCTGAAGCGCGCCAGCGGCGAAGCGATCGATGCGACGACGGCGCTGGCGAAGGCACTGGCGGAGAGGGCCGCCGAGGAAGCGGCCACGGCGATGCCCGGCTACACGCACTCGAAACAGGCCGAGCCGATCACGTTCGGTCACTGGTGCCTGGCGTACGTCGAGATGCTGTGCCGCGATCGATCCCGTTTCGCGGCCGCGATCGCGCGCGGCGATGAATGCCCGCTCGGCTGCGGAGCATTGGCCGGCACCCCGATGGCGATCGACCGGGACACGTTGGCGCGTTCGCTCGGCTTTGACCGCGCCACGGCCAATTCGATCGACGGCGTCTCCGACCGCGACTTCGCGGCCGACTATCTCTTCGCGGCGGCGTTGCTGCTGACGCATCTCTCGCGTCTCGCCGAGGATCTCATTTTCTTCACGAGCGACGAGGCGGCGTACGCCGAGCTTCCGGACTCTATGGCCACCGGCTCATCGCGCATGCCCCAGAAGAAGAATCCCGATGTCCTGGAGCTCGCCCGTGGATACGCGGCGCGGGAGATCGGTGAGCTGACCGGCTTCCTCGCTCTGCTCAAGGGTCTGCCGCTCGCGTATGACAAAGACCTGCAACTCGACAAGGAGCCGCTCTTTCGCACGCGGCGCGTCATCGCCACGCTGCTCCCCGCGCTGAAGGAACTGATCTCCGGTCTCGCCCTCGATCGCGACCGTATGCGTGCCGCCGCCGGCGGCGACGCGCTCATCGCCACCGCGGTCGCCGACGCGCTGGCCGCGACCGGTATGCCTTTCCGCGAGGCGCACGACCAAGTGAGCCGCAATCTCGCGGACCTGGCGTCGCTCGCGAAGCAGCATGGCGTGACGCTCGACGGCATGCTGGCGAAGAAGAACGCGTACGGTGGCACCGCGCCGGAGCGGGTGCGGGAGGCTGCTGTCGCGGCCAAGGAGTCGTTGAAGTCATGAAGGCGAACGGTAACGGCGGCGCGGCACAGACAAGAGTGTCTGTGCCACATTCAGTAGTGCCTGTCTCGCAGGCTGTGCCGCAAGCCGATGACAATGTGGCACAGACACTCTTGTCTGTGCCCAGCGGCGCAGCCGCGCGAGGGGCTTCGAGAGTGTCTGTGCCGCATACAGTGGTGCCTGTCTCACTGGCTGTGCCGCAAGCCGATGACAATGTGGCACAGACACTCTTGTCTGTGCCTAGCGGCGCAGCCGCGCGAGGGGCTTCGAGAGTGTCTGTGCCACATGCAGCGGTGCCTGTCGCACGGGCTGTGCCGCAAGCCGATGACAATGTGGCACAGACACTCTTGTCTGTGCCTAGCGGCGCAGCCGCGCGAGGGGCTTCGAAGTCATGAGACTGCCCAAAGGCTTCCTAGCCTCCGGCATCCGCGCCGGCATCCGCAAGAAGCGGCCGGACCTCGGACTTATCGTCGCGCCCGATGGCGCGAACGCTGCCGCGGTGTTTACCAGGAACCGCTTTCAGGCAGCGGCCGTTACCTTGTCCAGGAACGCTCTGAAGAGAACCGGAGGCAAGCTGAAAGCGGTCGTCGTCAACGCCGGCTGCGCGAACGCCGTCACAGGCAAGGCAGGTCACGACGCCGCGAAGCGTGTCCGGTCGCGCGCGGCGGAGCTCCTGCAGTGCAGTCACGACGAGGTCTTCATCGCATCGACCGGCGTCATCGGCGTCGTCCTTCCGGACAAGAGACTGCGCGAGGCGCTACCCGACGCCATCACGCGGCTCTCCGCCGGCGGCATCGACGCGCTCTCGCACGCCATCCTCACCACCGACGTCGGCCCGAAAGTCACGCAGGCCGCCTTCACGCTCGACGGCAAGCGCGGCCGCATCGTCGGCGTGGCCAAGGGAGCCGGCATGATCCATCCCAACATGGCCACGATGCTCGGCTTCGTCATGACCGACGCCGCGCTCGATCCCGCCACGCTGCGGCGTGCATTGGCCTCCGCGGTCGACCAGAGTTTCAACGCCATCTCGGTCGACGGCGATACGTCGACGAATGACACGGTGCTGGTCATGGCCTCGGGGAAACTCGGCAACGATCCCGGTGCCGGCACGAGTGACTTTCAGCGTGCCCTCGACGCGGTCTGCCGCGATCTGGCCTGGATGATCGTCCGCGACGGCGAGGGGGCGACGCGCGTGATGGAGTTGACGGTTCGCGGCGCCAAGACGGAGCGCGACGCCAAGCTGGCCGCACACGCGGTGGCCACCTCACCGCTCGTCAAGACCGCCCTTCACGGCGGCGATCCGAATTGGGGCCGCATGCTGGCCGCCCTCGGCCGCAGCGGTGCACGGTTCCCTCTGAAGGGTGTCTCGCTTTTCGCGGGCAAGGTGCAATTGGTCATCAACGGCGAGCCGGCGGTGTATCGCGAGAAGGATGCGGCAAAGGTGTTCTCACGCGAGCGCGTCCCGATCATTCTCGACCTCGGCAGCGGTACTGCGAGCACGGTCGTTCTCGCCTCCGACCTCGGGCACGACTACATCACGATCAACGCTGATTACCGAAGCTAGTGTCCTGTCAGCATTGACACCAGAGGTGCTGCGCTCCAATGCACTGTCATCCTGAGGCTGCCGCAGCCGCGCCTCGAATGTTGGTGCTTGCGCAATGAGAATTCGCGGCGGAGGACGCCGAAGGACCCCCCAACTACGGGCCGGAAAGGGAGGGGGA
>Ga0210394_10002735_pt1 | contig 23641 bp, 17 predicted proteins | sample IncBWC12MmetaG_FD_160121 | JGI IMG/M metagenome (GOLD analysis project Ga0210394, IMG submission 160121) | Forest soil microbial communities from Barre Woods Harvard Forest LTER site, Petersham, Massachusetts, United States - Inc-BW-C-12-M | ecosystem: Environmental > Terrestrial > Soil >... | reverse complement strand
CGACGCGGGCGGCATAACCACCTACGCGGCGACCGGCGCCAAGTACGGCTACCACCTGATTTGGTTCTTGCTCATTTTGATCCCTGTCGCCTACTACGTTCAGGAAATGACCGTGCGCCTCGGCGCCGTCACCAAGCGGGGTCACGCGGAGGCGATCTTCGACGGTTTTGGGGCGTTCTGGGGCTGGTTCTCGCTGCTCGATCTGATGATCGTCGACTGGCTGACGCTGGTCACCGAGTTCGTCGGGATGACGGCGGCGCTGGCCATCTTTGGCGTACCGCCGTGGATCACCGTAGCCGCGGTCATCGTGTTGATGGGGGTCATCGTCCTGAACGGCCGATATTGGACCTTCGAGAAGCTGGCACTCCTTTTTTGCGCATTGAACCTCGTGTACATCCCCGGGGCCTTTCTCGTCCACCCGTCCGTTCGGGACGTACTGCACCAGGGTCTGATTCCGAACTTCGCCGGCGGATTCAACGGCCAGCTGTTCTTCTTCCTGATGGCCAATATCGGCACCACCATCGCCCCCTGGATGCTGTTTTTCCAGCAAAGCGCGGTGGTGGACAAGGGGATGCTCGAGAAGGACATCCCATGGGGCCGCTTCGACACGCTGCTGGGCTCGATCATCACGGTGGTTGTGGCGGTGTTCATCGTGATCGTGACCGGCACCGTACTCCCCGGTATCGACATCGACAGTGCCGCTCAGGCGGCTCAGGAGCTGATGAAGACCGACCGTTACGTGGGAACCTTCCTGGCAATTGGGCTGTTCGATGCCGGCCTGCTCGGGGCCATCTGCATCTCGTTGGCAAGTTCCTGGGCTTTTGGCGAAATCTTCGGCTGGGCGCACTCTCTCAACACCAAGATCCGCCAGGCGCCGTGGTTCTACGCCACCTACTTTCTCATGCTCGTGACCTCCGGCTTGGTGGTTCTGATCCCGCAGGCGCCGCTGGTATTGATCACCTTGTTCGTGCAGGTGATCGCCGTGACGCTGCTGCCGGCCGCGCTGGTGTTTTTGATCCTGCTGTTGAACGACCGGGCGACGATGGGCGAGCGGCGCAATACCCGCGGCCAGAATCTCATCGGTGGCGTCATCGTCGTGTCGATCATCGTCCTATCGACCCTGTACGGCATTTCCGTGCTGTTTCCCAACTTGTTCCAATAGGCGAGAATGACGGCATGAGCAAACTGCGCAATCTATTCGCCAAGTTCGCTGCGATCAATTCCCGCTATCGCGAGCCGCGCATCGAGATGTCCGCAGCGGTCCGCCTCTCGCTGCTGGTGCTCCGGGTGTACCTGCTGGCTCTGGTGGCGCTGATGATCTACAAGTTCGTGCTGATCGTGACGCAGGCGTAGGACCCATGGCGACCGTCATCGAACAGGAGTTCTTTCTCAGCGAGATCCTCGGCCGGCGCGTCTTCGTGAAAAAAAAGCGGATTGGACGCTTGAGCGATCTCGCGATCGTCGAAACCGGCAAACTCCCCGAGGTCACGCACGTCGTTGTTTCCCGGTCCTTCGGCTATGCGAAGCTGACGGTTCCTTGGGATCGCGTGCGGCTCATTTCCAATCAGGAGGTCGTGCTCGACATTGCCGAGGATATGATGGCGCAATACGAGCGCGCGCCGCAGGAGGGCCTGATCCTGCTGCAAGATCACATCCTCGACAAGAAGATCCTCGACCTCGACGACCACGAGGTCGAGATCGTCTACGACGTCAGGCTCGCGTTTCAAAGCGACAAGCTGTACGCGGCCGAAGTCGATTTCAGCCACTATCGGGCGCTGCGCCGGCTGGGTTTTCGCAAGCTCGCCAAACTGCTCACGAACCGCAACAAGGAGGATCGGGTGTCCTGGCTGTACGTGCAGCCGCTCCCGGAACAGTTGGGGAGCTTCGCCGGCAACATCAAGCTCAAGGTGCCGAAGGCCGGCTTGAGCGAAATCCATCCGGTGGATCTTGCCGATATCCTCGAGGAGCTCGAGGGCGGCCAGCGGGTCGCGTTGTTCAATGCCTTGGACGCCGAACAAGCCTCCGATACCCTCGAGGAGGTCGAGCCGCGGGTGCAGCGGGAGCTGATTCGTGCGATCGAGAAAGAGCGCGCGGCGCTTTTGATCAACGAAATGACCCCTGCGCAAGCCGCCGATATCCTCGCCATCCTGCCGCGCGACCAAGCCGGCGCGATCCTCAAGCTGCTCGACCGGGACAAATCCACCAAGGTCGAGCACATCATCGACAAGCACGATGAGCAGATTCTTCTCTATGGATCGCCCGAGATCATCCGGCTGCCGCCAACGACCCCGGCCGCGGAAGTGCTCGACCGCTACCGCGAGCTCGCGACCGGCAAGGAGGTCGTGATGTACGTATACGTCACCGATGAGGCGGGCGCCTTGAAGGGCGTGGTCGACATTCGCGAATTGGTGGCCGCGGAACCCGCCCAGACCCTCGGCGACATCATGACCGAGCACGTCATTTCGCTGCCGAAGGACGCCACGTTGCGGGAGGCCGCGATGCTCTTCGACCGCTACAGCTTCCGGGCGTTGCCCATCACGGATGAAAATGACCAGCTGCTGGGTGCGGTCTCGTCGCGCGATGTGCGAAGTCTCCGGCCGAGACTTGCCTGATCGGGCGCGTACCCTTGCATCGAGAACTCTTGGCTGCCCGGCTCAGATAGTCCTGTCCCAGCGCCTTTCGAGCATCGTGTTCAAACAGTCCTCCGGTAAATACGACTGCCACGGTTGGACCACCGAGCGCACGCTGCCTTCTCTGACCTTTCGCCTGGCATTCTCGATCGCGTTGTCCGAAGGGTACACGTGCGGCACCGCAAAAATTGGAACTCGAGGTGAAGTGTCAAAGTTCATTGGCGTGCTCCTGCCGACCGCAGGATATCCCTACAGGATTCGCATCATGCCGTCTGTTCGGTAAGCCACCTAGTCGTCCCCAGTATGCGACCTGAACGCTTCGAGCGCCCGCTCAATGATGATTCGATCCGCGACGTCCTTGTCACGCGTGGTTTTCTTAGTGAGAAGCAAGCCTTCGAGAGTGATCGTTTTTACCGGGATACCGTCCAGTTCGATCGTCTCGGCGTATTGGCGCAGTGTTTCGTAAGTTTGCCCGTTTGCGTTGAGCATGAGATCCACCACGAAGGCATCTGCAACGCGGATGTATTCGCCTTCCTCGAACCACTTCGGTTCGATGTCTTTGGCAGCCCCGTCCGGCAGGACCATCAAGGCATCCTTGACGCGCTGTCCCGCTTGGGATGTTGCCGGGACTACGACATCGATATCAGTGGTGGCGCGTTGATAGCCATGAGCGGCAAGCGCGTGGCAGCAAGGCGTCCCATGCCCCGCACCAGGCAATCCTCGGCGTGCCGATTGGCAGCATCGTGCGAACGGAAGCGATAGATCCCCTTCGGCACGAACGTGGTCTGCGAAAGCCGTGAAATCGCTTCATTGAAGCGGGCACCTTCAGCGAGCAAGTCTCCACTGGCATTCACCGCCAAGGTGCGCTCACGTTTTGATCCCACTTGTCTCATCGCCGCGACTCCCAATGCCAAAAACACCGCGATTACACTCAGCTCAGCGGCTTGTTGGTGCCCTCGCCCGGACTCGAACCGGGATGGCTGCAAACCGACGGATTTTAAGTCCGTTGCGTCTACCGATTCCGCCACGAGGGCTTAAGACTCAAGTTTAGCAGCTTGGAGTAGCCCTTACAGCGGAGCAGCCCTTACAGCGCGAGGCGCGCGGACGCCGGTATGCACCAGATGTCGATCGGACCACGTCGTCCGCGCAGTTCGAATTGCGGCAGCTGCAGAAACGGCACGGCCCCGACGACCGTGCCCGGCGCCGCTGCGTGACTCGCAAGGTCCGCGGCGACCGTGCAGGAGAACAGCACTTCGCCGGCGCGCGCCCGGCTGCAGAGCCGCGCGGCGACATTCACGGTATCGCCCACCAGCGTGGTGGCGCGATGGCCAGGCGGTCCAAGCACGCCGACGGCAACCTCGCCCAAATGCAGCCCGACGCCGATTCCCGCGTCGATCGACAACTCGCGGCGCCAGCGTTCCGCGACGGCTGCGAACGCCTGCAGCATTGCATGCCCCGCCGCCACCGCGGCGCGCGCCCCGCCGCTGTTCGCGTCGTTCAGGCCGAATCCCGCCATCATGCCGTCGCCCGCCATGTGGAATACCTTGCCGCCGTGCGCCGTGGTCGCGGCCGCAAGCGTCGTGAAGAATTCGTCCAAGAGCGGCACGATGCTGACCGCCGACAGGCGCTCAGCCATGCCCGTGTAGCCGCGCAGATCGGCGAACAGCACCGTGGCGCGCGCCGCGTGGACGGCTGCCGGCGACCGCACCCGCGTGACGATAATGCCCGCCGGGCGCAGGGGAGACCGCCCTACTCGCCTTTCGGTACTCACGCTTTGAGAAACGCGAGAAGTTCTTCGTTCATGACCATGCTCCCTGATAGAGGCCAACGACGCATACAATTTACAGGCACGTATTGACCCGGCGCAAGGCGCGGCGCAAGTTACCTTTCTTTTTGCGCCCCACCAGGAGAGACCATGCGAGGCAATCATGTGAGTACGATTCTCATGGCCGCACTTGCCCTGTCGCAAGGCTGTGCGCTCGCCGCCGGCACGGGGCCCAACCTTCCGACTGAGATCGTCGAACAATTGATGGCCAAGGACCTCGTGGGCGTAGCCGGCAAGGAAATCGTGATGCTGACGGTTCAGTACTTGCCGGGAGGCGCTTCGTTGCCTCACCGCCACGATGCCCAGGTGTTCGTATACGTGCTCGACGGCGAACTCACCATGCAGGTCGCGGGCGGCCCCGCACTCACGCTGCGGCGTGGCCAGACTTTCTACGAGAGCCCGGCCGACGTGCATGTCGTCTCGGCCAACGCCAGCAAGACTGCGCCGGCAACCATCCTCGTGTTCATGGTAAAGGACAAGAACGCGCCGGGGTCGCGCGCCGTCAGGCAGGAGGGAACGCCGTGAATCGAGCCATCGCAATCTGCTGCCTCGCCTCATTGTGCGGGTCGATCAATTTTCTGCCCGCGGCGGCCGCTGAGGCCACCGGGCAGCAACGGGCGCAGGCCGCCGGCCGCGCGATCCTGGGCAGCGCCGCGCCGCGGCGAGCGGTTACCACCATCGATGGCGAGGTGATCGATCTCGGCAGTCTGTACGGCAAGAAAGCGGTGTACTTGAAGTTTTGGGCAACCTGGTGCGTGCCCTGCCGCGAACAAATGCCGCATTTCGAGCATGCCTACGAGACGGCGGGAGACGATATGGCCGTCATTGCCATCGATGTCGGATTCAACGATTCGGTCGAAGCGGTGCGTGCCTATCGCAAGAAGCTCGCAATCAGCATGCCCATCGTATTCGACGACGGCAGCCTGGGAGCCGCTTTTCACCTCAGGGTTACGCCCACGCATATCGTCATCGGACGCGACGGCCGGATCTTGTACATCGGCCATCTCGCCGACAAGCAACTCGATGCCGCGTTGCTGGCGGCGCGCGCAGCGCCGGCCGCACCCACCGCTCCCGGTCCGCATGTCTCAGCCAACGAGAACGCGGGTGCGCGGCCCATTGGCATCGGCGATCTCCTGCCCCACCGATCGTTGGCCACCCTCGACGGTCAGCGCTTCGAACTGCTGCACGCGGCTGCGCCGCAACAGCTGACCATCCTGGTATTTTTGTCGCCGTGGTGCGAGTCCTACCTCGCCGCTTCGAAGCCTGAAATTGCCGCGAATTGCCGGAGCGTCCGCGAGCAATTCACGGCCCTTGCCGCCGACCCACGCGTGCGCTGGCTCGGCATCGCGTCGGGTCTGTGGGCGAATTCCGAGGACCTGCGCAAGTACCGAACCGAGAACAAGGTGCCGATACCGCTGACCCTCGATGCATCGGGTGATGTGTTCCGCGCGTTTCGCGTGAACGAAGTCCCGACGATCTTGGTCGCCGATGCCGGCGGCCGTATCGTGCGTCGCATCGAGGGGAACGCGGCCCAGGATGCCGCTGCATTGCGCTCCGCGGTCGACGGCACATGACGAGATTGACGAAGATCCGCAGTTGAGCCGAACCATGCGCAGTCGATTCGCCGCGGTACCGGCCCTGTTCTACGGGGCCTGCGCCTGCGCGGCCACTCTGATCGCGCCCGGGACTTTCTTGGTCGAAGGCGAAGCCACGCCGAACCGCCAGCCGGACTGCAACAGCATCCTCATCGAGGCGCCGCGGGGATTGATCGTGTTCGACACCGGACGGCACCAAGAACACACGCAGCAACTGCTCGACTTCGCGCGCCTGCAAGGCCGGCCCATCGCGGCGATCATCAATTCACACTGGCACTTGGATCATGTCGGCGGCAATCCGCAGCTGCGCACTGCGTTTCCGGACGTACAGGTCTACGCGAGCGACGCCATCAACGCGGCCCGCACGGGATTTCTCGCCGATTACCGTGCGCAACTGGCGACCCAAATCGCCGGTGCCGCGACGAAGCCGGACGCGCAGGCGGCAATGCGTGCGGAGATGGCGCTGATCGACGCGGGAGCCGCACTTGGCCCCACTGAACCCATTACGGCATCCCGCCCGATGACCATTGCCGGCCGCCCCCTGCGCGTGTATCTAGAATCGCATGCCGTCACCGCGGGCGACGTTTGGGTGTTCGACCCAGAGACGCGCTTGCTTCTGGCGGGCGATCTGGTCACTCTGCCGGCGCCGTTCTTCGAAAGCGCATGTCCGTCGCGCTGGCAGGCGTCGCTGGCCCATCTCGATAAAACGCCGTTCGAGCGGCTCGTGCCCGGACACGGTGCGCCGATGCGACGGCAGCAATTCACGGCCTATCGCCGGGCATTTTCGAAACTGCTCACTTGCGCCGGCGGCAATGCCGGCAAAACCGAGTGCGTCGACGGCTGGATCGGCGATGCGGCCGCACTCATCGACTCCAAGGACGTGAGCTACGCGAGAACGCTCATCGACTATTACCTGACCAACTACCTGCGCAATCCAAGCGAGCGCATCCGCAAATTCTGCGCCGATTGAGCATGCTTGGGCGCCCCTAGAACGGGTAGTTGAGTCCGGTGAATGCGGCGACGCCCTCACTGCCGTAGCCGATATCGACATATCCGACGACGAACGGCCGCGCGATGCCGCGAAACCCCACCCCAAGGACTTTGTGGAGTTGATCGAAGGGCAGCGAGCTAGCTCGTGCGAATACCCGGGCGACATCGATGAAGGGAGTGATTTCCAAATCGATACTGGTCGAAGTGGTATCGAAGGTATGGACCTTGCGGCGCAGCTCCACGCTGCTGGAGAAGGAATCGCGATCGTAAAACCGCCCGGCCCCCCAGCCGCGCAGCGGCTGCTCACCGCCGACGACGCTTTCGCCTCCGCCGATGCCGCTCAGCGCCCAGAACGGCACCTCGTGCGCGGTCGGCAAATAGCGCAGCGCCATGTGGCCGGCCAAGATGGTGTCGGGCGCAACCAGCCAAAAACCGCGCCCGTCGCCGCCAACTTCGCTGTACATGGAATCGTTGAGCAGGCCGTCGCGGCTCGCAAGGCCGGCATAGGCGACCAATAGCATGCCGCGGCTGGGGACGGTCAGGTCGTCGCGGGAGTCATAGTTGATCGACAAGCGGTTTAGAAATTGCTTATTGGTGCCGAGGACGTCGACGAAACGGGTCTCGATCGACGCGATCTTGTTCAGAGTGCCGGGGAGCACGTCGACGACCTGCAGGCGCCCGGTATACAAGAGCTGCCAGGCATGATTCAGGTTCAGGCCGACCTGTACCTGGGCTCGCTCCTGCTGGTTGGTGTAGTTCGTTTCGGCGGACTTCGGGGTGTCGTTGCCGACGCCGTAGAAACGCGGCACGCCGCTGCGGTCGAAAATGAGACTGGTGTTGAACGACCAGAGTTCATCGCGCAAGCGGCCGCGCTGATACTCCGCATCGAATTCGCGCTCGACCCGCTCCTTGATCCCGGTGACGACCGACCACTGTTCGTCTTTCGAGGAATACCCATACACGCGCCCGTGCACACCGAAGCCGAAATACGGGTTGTAGAGCACATCGGGCGCGATGATGCGATTGATCTCCTGATTCTGGTCCGTATGCACCCACGTCGGAATGAGACCGAGCGTCGTGCCGCTGTCCGGATCGACGCCGATCAAGGGCACCGGAATGAATGGTGCGGTCGACGGGTCGAACCACCGCCAAAAGCCCGTTGGGGGATTAACGGGCGGCGTGATCGGCCCGGGTGCCGGCGCCTGCGTCGGGTCATCCGGCGGCGCCGCCGCCGCCCACGATGCCGATGCCGGCAGGGCTGCGAGAAGGAACAGGCAACTGTATAAATTCACTCGTGAGTCTGCGCGTCGGGAGCCGGATTCAATCGATCGGCCTGCCGCAACGAGCCAGAACTGCGCGCAGATCCCGGATCGGCGGAAACACCTCGTTGTTCCAATCCGCGCCCTGCGCGTCATAAGCCCGCTGCTCGTACTCGACGATTTCCTTGTCCTCGCGGAAGATGTTTTCAGTAAACCACGTCACGAAGGGCCACACCGCGTGGATCACGCCCGGGACGCGCGGCTTCTTCACCGACAGATAGCCATAGGTGCGATTGGTGCGCTGGGCGGCGTCGAGCGGCGTATACGCCAGCCACACGTCGAGCACCGGGTCATCGGTCTGCTTGATGTCGCGCCCTACCCAGACCTTCAGACTCTGAGTCGGATAGTCGGTGCGGATGCGCATATGATCGGAGAAGTCCTTCTTCGGTACATTGCGTTTGCGCATCAAATCCACAATGACTTGTTCCCCCATCGACTGCCTGCCCTCGGTGCGCGTGAAACTGTATTCGACTTGCGCCCAATCATCGCCGTGCTGCCGGCCGAGACAGCGGGCCATGATCGAGCCCATTTGTTTCCGATGCATGAACTGGTGATTCATGTCGAACAAATTCTCGTGCATGAAGGTGTAATGGCAGGCCACTTCGCGGTTGAGCCGCCGCGTCTTGTATTCCTTGCGCTGCGAGGAGCCGAGCCGCGCCGGCAGGCGGCGTTCCGCCAATGCTGCGTCGCCCGGAAAAACGAATATCAGCCCGTCGACTTCGCGCGCAGGATAGCTCCTCACTCCCGCGGGCAGCCGATCCGTGCCCAGATAGGGAACGTTGACGCATTTGCCGGCGCCGTTGTACGTCCAGCCGTGATAGTGGCACTTGAGTTCTTCCCCGCAGACCACGCCGAGTCGCAGGGGAACCTGGCGGTGCGCGCAGCGGTCTTCGAGCGCAAACACCTGGCCGCTCCTGCCGCGGTAGATCACGATGGGCAGTTCCGCGAAACGCCGGCCGAGCGTCATGCCCACCTTGAGTTCATCGGACCAGGCCACCGGGTACCAGTAGTCGGGATGCGCGCCCACGCGGCGCAGATCGGGCGCCGCGCTTGAATTCGCCGGGCGAACGTTCATCAAATTCGAATTTTCCTCGGACATCGGGCGCTCCAAATGGCGAGCCAGAACATCGTATTGACGCGTCGATGCGGCTGGACTGGGGTCAACCCATAATTATAGCCTCGACCAAGAGAGGCGACTTCGCGATCTCCGCTGCCGATGCCGCTTCGCGCACGGAGGTGGAGGCTAGGAGCGGAATCGAACCGCTGTACGCGGCTTTGCAGGCCGCTGCATGACCACTCTGCCACCTAGCCTCGTTCAAAACGTCGAACCCCGGGCAAGCCGGGGTTCTGGTTACACAGTGAAGCGGGAATCGAGGCTTGAACTCGCGACCTCAACCTTGGCAAAGATTGTGCCCCGGATTGCCTAACTCATTGGATTCCCGCCGAATTTACAAGTCTAACAGGCCGTTCAATGGCACACAAGGCGCACTCGGAGCGCGCGCCACGACTCCGTCGCGGGACAACTCAATGAATGCACCTGAAGCGCAACTTCGCATTCCTGCTCCGGGGTGGAAATCGATTGGCCTGTTTCAACGGCGATTTTCGTTTTGCCTGAATAGGCGGCAATCGTTTGTGTTCGCGGGAGTGAGAATCATGCGATTCGAGACATCATGCGCATAGTCCCAAAACCTAACCGGTGGCTGATCGCCGGCTCCGGGGCGATGGTAATGCTGACGATTGGGGCCATCTATTCCTGGGCCATCTTCACGCAACCTTTACTCGTTGCCTATGGTTGGGACCTGACCACCACCACGTGGACCTATGCGATCGCGAATTTCTCCCTGGCCGCGGTCGGCGCGGTGATTGGCGGCTTTTGGCAGGACAAGGTCGGGCCCCGAACCGTGGCGATGGTCGGCATCGCACTGTGGGGGTCCGGCAACGTGTTCGCCGGTCTCGGAACCCCGGTGTTCGGGGCGCCGTGGCTGTACGTGAGCTATGGAATCCTCGGCGGCATCGGCGCCGGCATGGCATACATCACACCGGTCTCGATGGTTACAAAGTGGTTCCCGGACAGGAAGGGCCTCGCGGGGGGTCTCGTCGTCGGTGGCTTCGGGCTTGGCGCGTTCATTTACAACCAGTGGATTCCGCGGCTGCGCGGCTTCCATGCGGCGGCCGTGCACGCGGACGGTTTCTTGGCCGCAAGAACAGCCGCCAAGGCGGCAGGCACGGCGTTCGATCCGACGAGGCTCACGGTGGCGCAAACGTTCACCAAGGCCGACATCAGCGCGGTGATGCATGTATTCATCGCCTCGGGCCTGGTCTTCCTCATCGTCGGCCTCATCGCGGCGTCGCTGTTTCGCAATCCTCCGGATGGTTACTCGGCTCCGTGCCGGGGGCGCACCGCCGTCGCGTCCGCCGGCGGTGGATATTCGCCATCGCAAGCCCTGGCGACGCCTCAGTTCTACCTGCTCTGGCTGCAGCTCTTCGTCAACGTCATCGCCGGCATCACGATCATATCGAACGCCGTCTGCATCCTCAGCGACCTCACGAAGATGTCGGCGGCGGCGATCGCACCGCTGTTCGGCCTCGTGACCATCTTCAATGCGCTCGGTCGTCCCCTGTGGGGAGCGATCTCGGATCGGATCGGGTGCAACCGCACGTTCGCCGCCCTGTTCGTCATTCAGGCAGTCACGCTGTTGCTGCTCGCCAACGTGCACGAGCTGATGCCCGCGCTCGCCGCAGTCGCCGTGATCCTGCTCTGCTGCGGCGGCGGATTCGGAACGATGCCCTCGTTCAACGCCGCCTGCCTGGGCACGAAATTCATGGGATTGAACTACGGCCTGATATTGTCGGCGTGGGGCTGCGCCGGACTGATCGGCCCGATCGTCGCCGCTCGAGCCAGGGATATGACCGGCTCATTCGCCGGAATGTTGCCGATCATCGCGGCCGCGCTGATGCTTTCCGTGATCTTGCCCTTCATCACGAAGAGGCCGGCGCAAGGGCTACCCGCGGCGACAACCGTCGCGCCAAGACGGTACCGTCTTCGCGGAGCGCACCAACGCGAGCCTGCCCGATTGGGGTGTTGGGTGGCAGCGGCGCTGGCGAGCTCGACGCTGTTGCTGACGCCGGCAACGGCGAAAACACCGATCCATGCGGCCGATGCTACGGTTGCGTCCGGCTATGGTCGTTTGCCCCTCGCTTTCGAGCAAAACCGGGGCCAGACCGACAGCCAGGTAAAATTTCTGGCGCGCGGCGCCGGCTATGCATTGTTTTTGACCCCGTCTGAGGCGGTCTTCAAGATCGGTGCCTTGCAAGACGCCATGGGGTCCGGCCGCTTTCAATTCCGAATGATGGATACGCACGGTCGAAATGAAAAGGAGATTGAGCCATGAACCTGTTACGCAAGAATGATTTTTTTTCCGGTGCAGTTGTCACTGCAACTCTGCTGTTTGCACTTACCGCGCTTTCCGCCCCTCGGAGTGCGCTCGCCCTCGGTGACGAACCGGTGCGGGTCGCCAACACCGCAGCCGGTCCGGCCATCGTCGAGGAGGTTCCCCACTTCGCCTCGCATCTCGTGACGCTGTACGCCTTTAGCGGCCTGAGCGGCGCTTTCAGCACGGGCTTTCTGCAAGTAGGTACGGATGGAGTCAACGCGAACACTGTCTATTTGGTACCGCCCGGTCAGAGCCTCGTCATCACGGGCGTCGATATCAACCCCAATGATTACACCACTATTTCCTCGTTGGTCAGTGTCTTTGCCGGAGCAGGAGGCCTTTATGGGAGTTGGATGGTGCCGGGTACCGTTTCAACCGAGTTTCAGTACCCTTCTGGAGTCGTCGTGCGGAGCGGGACGTCTTTATATTTAGTTGCCGGCCCCGCTTTCGGCGTATTTCTTCATGGCTACTTGACCGCAAATTAAAGGGAGGAGCAGGCCTGCGTTGGCGCCGATGGCCACCGAGAGCGTCCCTGGATCGATCAACGAATTTTAAAGAGAATTTTCATGCGACCAATTAAACAAATTACCTTGTGCAGTTCCATCGCCGGAGTCCTTGCGTTCATCTGCGCCGGGATTTCCGCCGCAGATACGGTGAGAGTGACCAATCCGGCGACACAACCGGTTTTGACCAGCAGGGTCGATGAACCGGCGCGCGTTCCCTATCAGGTGCAATTGACGGGGGCGTCGGCCATTACTTGTGGAAGTCTATTGTCGACGGCCGGCTGTGGAGGAAGGATCAACGGAGTGCCGACGGGCAAGCGCCTCGTCATTCAATCTGTTTCCGGAACGCTCACCACCAATTCTCCACCGACCAATGGGCAAATACTCGTTGCAACTGAATTGCCCCAGGCTGGTTACTATGGCGTTCCAAGTATCTCAATGTTTCCCAATATCATCGACATTCCCGGTCAACCCAGTTTTACGACCGGCTATTCCAACGTCATTTTTCAGTCGCACCTGACCGTTTATATCGATGGCGGAACTCGCGCTCAGGTTTCTATCACGTTGTCCGGTCCAAGTTCGGCCGCCGCCGCCAGTATCACCGTGTCGGGCTACGTCATCGACTGCACCGCTGCACCTTGCGAGCCGATAGTGACCCAATGAGCGTCGGCTGGCGCCTTCAAACGAATTCGCAGGCGCTGAGATCACCAGTGGAACCGCGCTTCAATCCGCTCCCACAAATTCGACGGGCCAGGCGTTCCCTTGGCGAGCATGGTGGCGTAGGCATCTGCGACCTGCTGCATCATGCCCGCGTTCGCGAGTACGCGCGCGAGCGTCGCGCGACGATACCGCCAGTCTTTCCAGGCGCCATCCGGCCAATCCTCGTCGCGGGCGCTCTCCGCGGCTGCCGCGTAGAGAGTGAACGCTTGGAGCAATTGCGCATTACGCTTCAGCGGGTCAGTCTGCGCCAGAGCACTTCTCTCGTCGCGCTCGGCGAAGCGCGCCAGGGCATTCGGCTCGCCCGCATCCGCTCCTTTCTGGTACCACGACCATGCTTTCGGAGCGTCCGTGTTAACCACGCCCACGGCGGCATTGGCCGACGGCACTCCGTATTCCAAAAGATGACCGAGTCTGAAGGCCGCGATCCGCACGCCATCCGCCCATGCCCGCTCGTAGAGCGCCGCCGCACGGGCGGGATCGCCCATTCCAGTTGACGTAGCCAACAACACATCGGCGAGATCGACTCGTGCCGCGCGGTAACGCCTTGCCACTGCGGCGTCGAATTGCCGCCGGGCGCCCTGCTCATCGCCTTTGGCGAGCAAGGCGCGCCCCATCTGATAGTCCGCTCGCGCAGCATGTTCAGGTTTGGCGGTCTCCGCGGAACAGGCGGAACTGGCGATGTCCACCGCGATGTTTTGCGACAAGGCGCCGGGGGCCAGGCGGTCCGGATCATAGACTGCCGCCGCAGCCCGATCGCAGGCGGATGGTTCGCTCGACCATGCCATTTTGGACCTCGAATCGGGCGGTAGGCCCAACTGTATCCGGTCGCTGTCGGGCAGCGGATCGGTGACGGCTGACGTGTCCCAGAGGATTTGCTGGGCGAGGTCGGCCGGCACGTGCGCATCCCATATGCGCGCGGTCTTGTCGAAGGACGCCGTAACGATCCGTGTGCCGTCGGGCGAATAGGCGGCACGATAGACCCGGCCATCATGACCGGACAGCGCTGCGAGCTGCACGCCGGTGCGCGCATCCCAGATGCGCGCGGTCTTGTCGCGTGACGCGGTGACGATGCGCGTGCCGTCGGGTGAAAACGCGGCGGACCCGACGCGATCGCCATGGCCCGACAGTACGGTGAGCTGTGCGCCGGTGCGCGCATCCCAAATGCGTGCGGTCTGGTCCACCGACGCGGTGACGATGCGTGTGCCATCGGGTGAAAAAGCGGCGGAAGAAATCAACTCGCCGTGCCCCGACAGCACCACGAGCTGCGCGCTCGTGCGTGCATCCCAGATGCGCGCGGTCTTGTCGGCCGAACTGGTGACAATTCGTGTGCCGTCGGCGGAATAGGCGGCGGAATAGACGTAATCACCATGGCCGGACAACGCCGCGAGTTCCACGCCCGTGTGCGCATCCCAGATGCGCGCGGTCTTGTCCAACGACGAGGTGACGATGCGCGTGCCGTCGGGCGAGTAGGAAGCTGCATTGAGCCAGCCTCCATGACCGGACAGCACCATGAGTTGCGCGCCCGTACCCGCATCCCAGATACGCGCGGTCTTATCGTTGGTCAACGCCGTGACGATGCGCGTTCCATCGGGCGAAAAGGCAGCGGAATAAAGCTCATTCCCGTTCTGAGAAACTACCGCGAGTTGCGCGCCCGTGCCCGCATCCCAGATGCGCGCGGTCGTGTCGTTCGCCGCAGTGACGATGCGGGTGCCGTCGGGCGAGTAGGCAGCGGTATGGAGGTAGCCGTCGTGTCCTGAGAGCACGGCGAGTTGTGCGCCGATCCGGCTATCCCATACCCGGGTAGTCTTATCACCCGACGCGCTGACAATACGGCTGCCGTCGGGCGAATACGCGGCGGAATAGACGTAACCGCCGTGCCCGGACAGTACGACGAGCTGTGCGCCCGTACGTGCATCCCAAATCCGTACGGTCTTGTCATCAGAGGCGGTGACGATGCGGGTGCCGTCGGGCGAGTAGGCGGCGCTATAGACGATACCTCCATGTCCGGAGAGCACCGCGAGCTGCGCTCCCGTGCGCGCATCCCACGTACGCGCAGTCCTGTCGCTGGACGCCGTGACGACGTGCGTGCCATCGGGCGAATAGCTCGCGAATTTCACGTTGTCGCCATGTCCCCGCAGCAACGTGAGATCCTTGCCCGTGCGTGCATCCCAAATCCGTGCGGTTTTGTCACCGGGGCAGCTGACGATGCGGCTACCGTCGGGCGAATACGCGCCGGTAAACACGCTATCGCCGTTCCCAGACATTACCGCGAGTTGCACCCCCGTGCGCGCATCCCAGATGCGTGCGGCCGTGCTGAGTGACCCCGTGACGATGCGGCTGCCGTCGTGCGAGTAGGCGGCGCCCATGACCTCGTCCCCATGACCTGAGAGGACGGCGAGCTGCGCGCCCGTGTGCGCATCCCAGATGCGCGCGGTCTTGTCTGCGGACGTGGTGACGATTCGCGTACCGTCCGGCGAATAGACGGCGGCGTAGACAAGGCCCCCATGTCCGGAGAGCACGGCAAGTTGCGCGCCCGTGCGCGCGTCCCAGATGCGCGCGGTCTTGTCGAACGACCCGGTGACAATGCGTGTGCCGTCCGGCGAATAGACCGCAGAAATGACCTGATCGCCGTGCCCGGAGAGTACAGCGAGTTGCGCATCAGCCGCGCGGACGTCCTGAAACACGCTATTTGCCTGCGCAGTTCGCACTGCTGCAAATCGAGGGTTCGTGAGCACTTCGAGGATGATGCCTTGCGCGCTGGTAATATCTCCGTCCTTGAGGTGCTGCGCCGCTGCTTGGGTGAGCAGCCGCGACTGCGCTTGCAGCGCCTGCAGCGCCTGAAATTCCGCCTCATGCTGCTTGTGGAAGGCGATCACTGCGGCGCCCGACGCAACCGCCGACAGAACGGTCACCATTGCCATGAAACCGGCGGCGAAGCGGTGGCGGCGGATAAATTTACGGACTTGATACGCGGCGTTGGCCGGCCGCGCCACGACAGTTTCATGGTTCAAGTAGCGCCGCAAGTCGGCGGCCAGCTCCGAAGGCGTGCCATAGCGGCGCTCGCGCTCGCGCTCCAGTGCCTTCATCGTGATCCAGTCGAGATCTCCCCGCAGCAGCTTGACCAGTTGTCTGGGCTCGACGCCGCGCGCCAATGCGCTCGCGCCCAAGCCATCCCGATCCCCACTGACCCTACCGCTCGCGCGCGGCGCTTCGTCCTCGCGCAGCCGGCGCAGGAACTCATCGAGCGGTCGATTGTCGCGCCGCTTGGCGTCAAACGGCAGCAGCCCCGTCAGCAGCACGTAGAGAATGACCCCGAGGGAGTACACGTCGGTACGGGTATCGATGACCCGCACCTGGGGGTCGGCTTGCTCCGGACTCATGTAATCAGGCGTGCCCAGAAAATGTCCGAACCGGGTCAGCTGCGTCTGCTCGGGAAGGGCCGGTGTGCTCGCCTTGGCCAGCCCAAAGTCGATGATCCGCGGTACGGGTTTGCCGTCCACCACGGCGACCAGAATATTGGCAGGCTTCAGATCGCGATGCATGATGGCATTCTGGTGTGCGTACTGCACGCCCTCGCAGACCTGGATGAAAAGTTCCAGGCGCTCCGGGATCTTGAGCTTCTTCTCGTCGCAGTATTCCGTGATCGGCACCCCGGGTACGTACTCCATGACGAAATACGGTTGACCCTGGGGCGTGCGACCGCCGTCCAGAAGCTTGGCGATATTCGGGTGATCGAGGCTCGCAAGAATCTGGCGCTCGATCTTGAAGCGACTCACGACGGCCGCCGAATCCTGACCGCTTCGGATCAACTTGACGGCCACCTCTTTGTGAAATTCGGCGTCGTCCCGTACCGCAAAGTAAACCTCCCCCATGCCGCCCGAGCCGAGTTCCCGAACGAGCTGGTAGGGTCCTATATGCTTACCGATCCAAGGATCAGCGCCGGTCAAATCCTGGAAAGCGTCGAGACCTGCGGCCGGCGTGTTCAGGAACGCTTCGTTCACCTGCTCGTGCGCAGCAAGCAAGGATTCGATTTCCCCGCGAAGTTCCTGATCGAGGGCGCAGATTTCTTCGATGTAGCCCCGCCGCTGCGACGGATCGAGTTGCAGCGCCTCATCGAAGACGCTTTTGACGTGCTGCCAGCGCGTCGGATTCACGGCGACTCCAGTCGCTGCAGTTCACGGCTCAGCCAGGTGCGCGCCATCGTCCAGTCGCGCTTAACCGTGGAGACCGAGATATTCAAGGCATCGGCCGTTTCCTCAAGCGACAATCCGCCGAAAAAGCGCAATTCCACAACCCGCGCCTGTTGTTCGTCCAATTCGAACAGACGCATCAACGCCTCATCGACTCCCAGAACGTCGACCTCGGATTGGTCTGCGACATCCACCGCTTCACTGAGCGTTACGCGCATGCCACCCTGACGTTTTGCCGCGAGCCGGCCCCGCGCATGGTCGACGAGCACCTGGCGCATCATGCGCGATGCGAGCGCCACGAAGTGGTTGTGGTCCCGAACGCTGGCGCCCGCACTCCCGGCCAGGCGCAAATACGCCTCATGAATCAAGGCCGTCGGTTGCAGAGTGTGATCGGCGCGCTGATTGCGCAGCTGCTTGCGTGCTACACGGTGCAGCTCTTCATAAATCAACGGCAAAAGCTCTTTGAGCGCCTGCTCGTCGCCGGCGCGCCATCGTCCGATCAGATCGCGAGAAGCTTGGTCGTCCATGCACCCCGGGCGCCCACGGTGGCCTTCGAGTGAGTAGTTTATCGGTCAACAGTGTCGCCTGAGTCGCGGGCAATCGCAACGCGCGACTGCCAATCACCGCTGATTTTACAAAATCTCCTCTGTTGGATGGCCCAATTCGCCTTCCGTTTGCGTTTTCCTTGATGAGGGCAAGAAATCATCGCCCTGCTTGGCGCCCAACGACGCCGTAGGCATTGGTCATTCGTTTCCGCAGGAGTGAAATTATGCGCGTTATTTCGTCACGACCAGCCATTGCGATCGCTGTCATTCTGGCTACAGTAATAGTCTGCTCTTTCGGCATACGAGCAGAGCTGAATCGAGCCAAGAACTCCGTTCCCGATCACAGCTCGAGCCCTGGCGAAAACGCCGCTCACGGACTCGTAGCCGCAGACGCTAGGCGGGAATCCGAATCTGCCTCTCCCTAGATCGGGTTTTTACTAACCAATTTGGGCTTTGACTCGGCGCGTCGTTCCTGGTTGACGCACAACTGTACGGTGTATAACGTTCGTGACACATGATCGAAATTTTTCGCGCGTAAGCTCTCTGCGTGTACTGCCTTGTCCGTTCGGTGTCCTTTGGGACATGGCTCTGTGGGTTTACCCTGGTCATCGTTGCGTGCCCGATCGTGCAGGCGGCAGACGGTCCGCCGCCGGCCCCAGCCGGCTCAATGGAGGCGGTCGTCGTCACGGCGCAGAAGCTCGAGGTCGAAACGCTCATAGACCGCAAGGTCTACACGGTGACATCGGATGTGCAGAGTACCTTCGGGACCTTGAGCGATGTCTTGAGCGTAATTCCGTCCGTCGACGTGGATCCGGACGGCATCGTATCGCTGCGCGGAGACACCAATGTGTTGATCCTGATCGACGGCAAACCGTCGACGCAGTTCTCAGGTTCGGCCGCCGGCGATAATCTGCAGTCGATCCCGGCCAAGGACATCGAACGCATCGAGATTCTTACCACCCCGCCCGCCCAGTTCAAGGCCGACGGCGCCGCCGGGGTGATCAATATCATCACGCGCAAGAAGCGCCCCGAGGGCGGATTCGGCTCGGTCCAGGCCAGCCGCGGCAGCGGCGGACGCTTAGGTGTGGGCGTGGACGGCAGTTACAAGTCAGGGCCGCTCGCCGTGTCCGCCACCGCGGGATATCGACAGGACTACCGCCATCGGTTCATCCAATCGGACCTGGTCGCGCCGGATTCGACCACCGCGCAGCTGATCGACAACAAAAGCTCCATCGATGAAAGGGTTCGCCGCGAGGTTCCGACGGTGAGATTGTCCGGGGAGTACGCATTCAATGACCGGCAGTCCCTCAGCGGCTCGGCAAGCTGGGCCGACCGCGGAGGTCTGCGCACTTACACCGAACTGAACGATGGCAGCACGCCGGGCGGCGTCATCACGAGCTCCGCGCGACGGTTGAGCTCGGGGCACGACCCAGAGACCGATCTGGACGAGAAGCTGGGCTTCTCCCAGAAGCTGAGGTTCCCCGGCGAGACGCTGGATCTCTCGGTACATCGATCCACCTCGCAACAGTACGAACACTATGATTACGTCAACGACTCCTTCATTCCACCGGCCGTCACCTCGTACAGCAACTTGAGCTTTCACGAAGATCACGGCACGACCGAATTCGGAGCCGACTACGTCCTGCCGCTGTCGAAGACGCGCTTGCTGAAGCTCGGGTATGCCTTCGAGCAGGATGACTACCGATTCGACAATGTCGGTAGCAATGTGGATCCGCTCACCGGCGCGCAGATCATCGACCCGAACCTGACCAACGATTTCAAATTCCGGCAACAGATCAACGCGACGTACGTGAGCTATCAAGCGAGCGCCGGCGTCTGGACCTGGCTGGGTGGGCTGCGCGCGGAAGAGGTTCACACGGATGCCGAGCTGCTGACCAATGGCTTCTCGACGGCCGGCAGCTACTTCCGGCTCTATCCGAGCCTGCATGTGGATCGGAGTCTGTCCGACGAGTCGACGCTGTCATTCGGCGCGAGCCGGCGCGTGACCCGTCCCGACCCCAGCAATTTGAATCCCTACGTCGACCACGAGTACACGCCAAACCTACAGACCGGCAACCCCAACTTGCGGCCGCAATTCACCCAATCCTATGAGGTCGGCTATGGGTATGAAGGCCGGGGCTCGAGCTATGGCGCGACCGGTTACTACCGCCGCAACCAGGACAGCGTGACCGACGTGACCGAATACCTCGGAAACGGGCTGTCGCTGACCACCAAAACCAATCTGCCGAGAAGCGACTCGGCCGGACTCGAGTTGAGCGCGAACGGTCATATCGTCCGAGCCCTGTCCTACGGCATCAGCAGCAATCTTTTCTATAGTCAGATCGATGCGACGGCGCTGGGGATGGCCGGACTGCAGTCGACGGTCGGGCTCAACGCGAAGGTCAAGCTCGACTACCGGCCCACGGCCGACGATTCGGCGCAGATCACCGCAACCCGCACCGACAAACGTCTGACTCCACAGGGTTATGTGAGCGCCATCAATATCGTGAACTTCGGGTACAAACGGCAGCTGCTGACGGATCTGACCGCGGTGATCACGCTCTCGGACGCCTTCGACGGACAGCGGTACCGGCGATTCGCGGCTTCCCCGTCCTTCACGCAGGAATACCAGCGTACGGTTCTGGGTCGCGTGCTTTATGTCGGTTGCGTCTATTCCTTCGGTTCCACGAAAAAGGACAAGCAAGCCAATTTCGAGTACGACCAAACGAACCAATAAGTCTTCGTGGTCCGCAACTCGCCGATGGACATGTGGCGGGCCTCAGGCCCGGCGCGCGCGCAAGTAGTCCATCGCGCGCCCGGTTTCCCGTCGTAGATGCTCTTCAAGCTGCGACAGCTGATCGGTAACCCCGGCGCGCGCAGCTTCCTCGAGCTCTGCGGCCGCCGCGCTCACGGATTGAGCGCGGATGCTCGCGCTCGACCCCTTGAATGAATGCGCCGCATAACCGACCGCCGCAAGATCGCCGCAACTCAGCGCGGCGCTGATGTCGCGCAACGCGGCGTCGCCGGACTCGATGAACATCCGCACCAGTTCCCGTGCAAACTCTTGGTCGCCGTCCATTGCCCTCAGGAATTGTTCCCAGTCAACGGGAGCAGCGGAATCGACCCGCCCTTCAGGCGCGCGGTGGACGCTTGCCGCGATTTTGGCTGCGCGGCCGGGCGGGACGAGATACCGGCCGATGGTCTCGCCGAGACGCACGCGATCGAGCGGCTTGGTCAGGTAGTCATCCATTCCGGCGTCCCGGCATTGTTGTTCGGCACCCTTCATCGCGTCGGCCGTCAGCGCGATGATCGGGACGCGCTCCGCGCCGCGCTCCCGCAAACGGATTTCCCGTGCCGCCTGGTACCCGTCCATCACCGGCATCTGACAGTCCATCAGGATCGCCTGATATCGTCCGGTCTGCCACGCGGCAACGGCATCGGCGCCGTTGCTCACGATGTCGACTTTGTAGCCCATCCTTTCCAGCGTGCCGCGCGCCACTTTCTGGTTCACTAAATTGTCCTCGGCCACCAGGATCCGCAACTCGCTGAACGTATCCCGAATTCGCTCGGCCACCACGATGGGTTGCGTGCGCTGGTACCACTTCGCCGCGTCCACCTCCATGACGCGCGTCAGGCACTCGCGTAATTCGCGCTGAGAGACGGGCTTGAGCAAATAGGCCGCAAACCCCAACTCCGCGAAATCCTTGGGCTCGCGGATACCCCAGGCGGTTGTGAGCAGCACCAGCCGCGTCGTCTTGAACCGCTCGTCGCTCGCGATCCGGCGGCCAAGCTCAAACCCGTCGCATCCCGGCATCATGAAGTCGAGCACGGCCAGATCGAAAGGCAGCCGCGCATTGACGTTGGCATGAAGGGCGTCCAGAGCCGCTTCGGCGCCATCGACGCAGGTTGGGTTCATACCGAGCTGGGTCAGTTGCAGGCTGAGCATCTTGCGCATCGCGGCGTTGTCGTCGACTATCAGTACCTGCCGGTTCTTGAGTGTTGCCGCCTCGACGCTGCGGTTTTCGGTGCAGCCGGCCGTATGAGCGAGCCGCGCCGTGAACCAGAACGACGAGCCGACCTGCTCGGCGCTTTCGACACCGGTTTCGCCGTCCATCAGCGCGACGAGACGACGCACGATCGACAATCCGAGACCGGTGCCGCCGTAGTGCCGCGTCGTCGTTGTGTCGATCTGCGAGAACGGCTGGAACAGTGATTCGAGGCGCTCGGCCGGGATTCCTATGCCGGTATCGCGCACATCGCAGCGGATCGTCGAACTGGTTGCATCGGTGCATACCAGCCGCAGGTCGATCATCACCTCACCGTCGTGCGTGAACTTGATCGCGTTGCTGCCGAGATTGAGCAACACCTGCCGCAGGCGGCCCGGATCCCCGATCACACCGTCGGGCAGCAGCGGGTCAACGTGGGTGATCAGTTCGAGTCCCTTCGAATGGGCTTGATTCGCCAGCAAATGCGCGACGTCGTCCACGATGCCGCGCAAGTCCATTTCGATCCGCTCGAGCTCCAGCTTGCCGGCTTCGATCTTCGAGAAATCGAGGATATCATTGATGATGGTAAGCAGACTGGCGGCGCTGTCGCGGATCGTTTCAGTCTGATCGCGCTGCATTCCGTCCAGATCGGTGTCAAGCAAAAGATCCGTCATGCCGATCACGCCGTTCATCGGCGTGCGGATCTCGTGGCTCATGTTGGCGAGGAACTCGGACTTCACCTTGTCCGCGCGTTCGGCCCGCTCCTTGGCCTGCAGCAGTTCGGCATTGGCCGACTCGAGATCAGCCGTGCGCAACGCCACTTGAGCGCTGAGAGCGCCGGCTAGATGCCTGAGGCGCCCCACCCGCAGTCGATACCACGCGCCGGCGATCGCCAGGATGGCGACCGCGCACAGGAGGGCGAACCAGATCGTCTGAACGAAGTGCGGCTTGAGGGTGAAGCGAAGGGTGGCGTCGGCGTCGCTCCAGACTCCATCATTGTTGCGGGCGATCACGTGAAAGGTGTATGTGCCCGGCGGAAGCCGCGTGTAGTAGGCGGTCCTGCGGTTCCCCGCATCAATCCAGCCCTTGTCGAAGCCGTCGAGCCGATACCTGAACAACGAGTGCTGCGGCGCCAGCAGACTCAGCGCCGTGTAGTGAAATTCCCACTGCTGCGCACCCGGGGCAACCTGCGCACCGTCGTCAAGCGTCAGCGGCACTCCATCGACGGCGACTTGTTCAATGCGCACGCGTGGCGGCAAGGTATTCGTTCGAATGTGCGAGGGATCGACGCGCACGATGCCGCGAATGCTCGGAAACCACAGCATGCCATCCTGCGACCGAAAGCCGGCGGCGGTATTGCCGCCGGCGAATTCGGCCGTACGCAGGCCATCCGCGAGACCGTAAATGTGAAACTGCGGCTCGCGGGTCCCGCCATCTGCCAGGGCGTCCAGCGCATCGCGCGATACGGATACCAGACCCTTGTTGGTCGTGAACCAGATCTGGTGCGCATCGTCCTCGAGCAGTTGGATGATGGTCTCCCGCAGCGGGCCGCCGAAGCGCGTCAGCGAGACGAGCTTGCCGTCGCGCCACCGCGCAAGGCCGTCGGTCGTGCCAAGCCACACGGTTCCACGCTCGTCCTCGTGAATGGCGATGACCCAATCGCTGGGCAGGCCGTCGGCCATGCCGAAGTGGCGGGTGCCGTGCGCATCGATCACGAACAAACCCTGAGTCTGGGTCGCTACCCACAGATTTCCTGCCCGATCTTCGTCAATGATGTGGATCGAGGTCGGTCCCGAGGCGCCGAGCAGGGCCTGCATCGAGGTGATCTTGTCTCCGTCGATGACGTCGAGACCCTCGTTCGTACCGACCCAGATGCGGCCGTGGCGGTCTTCGATCAGTGCCGA
>Ga0210394_10002734_pt1 | contig 23642 bp, 32 predicted proteins | sample IncBWC12MmetaG_FD_160121 | JGI IMG/M metagenome (GOLD analysis project Ga0210394, IMG submission 160121) | Forest soil microbial communities from Barre Woods Harvard Forest LTER site, Petersham, Massachusetts, United States - Inc-BW-C-12-M | ecosystem: Environmental > Terrestrial > Soil >... | reverse complement strand
ATCGGGATCCGCCCATGTAACCAGCGCAGTACCGCCCGGCAGATCGACGCGCACTTCCCCATCGAGGAGTCCCCGCTGTTTGCCCACCGCGACCGCGGCGCAGGCGCCGGTACCGCAGGCCAAGGTCTCGCCGGCGCCGCGCTCGAACACGCGCAGCAAGATGTGGCCGCGATTGACAATCTGCATGAAGCCTACGTTGGTGCGATTCGGAAAACGCGGGTGCCGCTCGATCTTGGGTCCGAGCCGCTCGACCGGCGCGGATTTCACATCGGCTACGCGCAGCACTGCGTGAGGATTGCCCATGGACACCGCGCTGATCTCGAGGTCCGCGCCGTCGACATGCAACGAATACGTGCGCGCCTGAGCTTCGGCCTGCATCGGCAGGGAGCGCGGATCGAAGTTCGGCATGCCCATGTCCACCGCAACCAAGCCGTCGTCTCTGACCCGCGCATGCACGGTCCCCCCCGGGCTGCCCATCGTGAGGTCGCGACCCAGTTGCGGCGCCCGATCATACAGCAGCGCCGCGATACAGCGCGCGCCGTTGCCGCATTGTTCGACCTCGGTACCGTCGGAGTTGAACACCCGGTAAAAGACGCGGCTGTGCGCATCGCGGGGATTTTCCAGCATCAGCGCCTGATCAAAGCCGACTCCGGTGTGGCGATCGGCGAGAGCGCGCAACAACTCAGAGTCCAGGTGAGTGTCGGCGTCGATGGCGGCGGCGTCGAAGATCAAGAAATCGTTGCCCAGCCCCTGCATCTTCAGAAACTCGATGCGCATGCCATGAGCATAGCCGATGCGGCTGATTGCCGCGAGAGCAGCGGCGCGAATAATTTCCTCGCGCCGGGGGTTGCGCATGGCGCCTCTCCCGTTCTACCTTACATGCACGAAGCTGGGGGATTATGCGTCACGTAATGGTCTTGAATTCGAAAGGTGGATGCGGCAAGAGCACTCTGAGCACCAACATCGCCGTATTTTTCGCCCGCGACGGGCAGCAAGTTTGCCTTGCGGATTTTGACCCGCAAAGATCCAGCCTCGATTGGCTTTCGCAGCGGCCGGCCGATCTGCCGGCTATCAGCGGCGTAGCGGCCTTTGCAGAGGGGCTGCGGAATGTCCCGCGCAATACCGACATCCTGGTGATCGATGCACCGGCGCGCGTGCACGGCACGGAACTCAACGAACTGGTGCGGCGTGCCGAAACCATCATCGTGCCGGTGCTGCCTTCCAGCATCGACATGAAGGCCTGCGGACATTTCATGGCCGAATTGCTCGAGATCGGCAAGGTGTCGCGCAAGCAAGCTCGCTTGGGTCTCATTGCCAATCGAGTCCGCGAATACACCCTGGTGTACGAGGAATTGGATGCATACCTCGGCAAGCTCAAAGTGCCGTATTTAGGTCATTTGCGCGAGGCGCAGAATTACGTGCGCGCCTACTCCAGAGGAATGGGCGTACTCGAGCTGCCCGAATATCTCGCCTGGCCGGATTGGAAGCAGTGGGAGCCCATCGGCGCATGGCTGGATAGCAAACGCAGCCAGCCAGCGCTCTGAACGCGACCGGAAGGCCGCCGACACGCGCGTGCGCATCAGTTTATTCAATTCGGATCTTGAATTCAGCGCCGCACCGGATCAGACGCTGCTCGATGCAGCGTTGAATTGTCCCTTGAATTTGCCGCACAGCTGCATGGGGGGCAACTGCGGCGCCTGCCGCGCCCGCCTGCTGCAAGGCGAGATCCACTATCCCAATGGCTCGCCGCTGGGCCTTTCCGACGCGGAAGTGGCCGATGGCATGATTTTGCTGTGCCAGGCGCGAGCGCGCACCGATCTTCGCATCGAGACTTTTGAAATGCGCGCGGCCGACACGCTTACCAGCAAACGCCTGCCATGCCGCATCGAGAGAGCGGTGCCTTTGTCGCACGATGTCATGGGTGTCTTCCTGCGGCTGCCCGTCGCGGAGGACTTCAATTTCGAGCCCGGTCAATACCTCGACGTCATATTGCCCGGCGGCCGGCGGCGCAGCTTTTCCATCGCATCGCCGCCCCACGATTCACGGCCGCTGGAATTGCATGTGCGCCGCGTCGCCGGCGGCGAATTCACGGACCGGCTATTTCAGCAGAATCCAGGAAGCGCGCTGCTGACGATAGAAGGTCCGCTGGGCCAGTTTGTCTATCGGCGGGGCGTCGCTGCGCGGGGCGGCCAAGCGGCGGGCGGCGGCGTGCCGCCGATGCTGCTGATTGGCGGCGGCACCGGGATAGCGCCGCTCATCAGCATCCTGCGTCACCTTATCGAGAACGGTATCGATCGAGACCTGCGCGTTTATTGGGGAGTGCGCAGCGAGCGCGATTTATATGCGCACGCGACCCTCGAGACGCTTGCGGTTCGCGCCGGCCGAATGCGCTACCTCCCGGTTCTGTCGGAGCCCTCGCCCGGGTGGCAGGGCCTGAGCGGCTGGGTGCACGAAGCCGCGCTCAGGGATATCGATCATGCCGAAGCCTATGAGGTGTACGCGGCTGGGCCGCCGGCGATGATAGCGGCGGTGCGGCGCGAGTTCGCGGCGCGCGGCGTACCCGCCTCGCGCCTGTATTTCGATTCGTTCGACTATGCGCCGGACACGCTCGAGCGCCAGCGGATGAGCGCAGCCACCAAATCCTGATCTTCAGCGGATTCCGCTTGCAGCAGCGGCGCCATGAGCCGGCGTTCGCGCAACCCGGCGGCGATGCGCGCGCCGGGGACGAGCCAGTGCACTCGATCGAACTCGCGGCGTAGCTCAGGGGTGGCCATGTCGAGCAACGACCCCCCCAAACTCAGGCTGGTCGCGGTAATCACCTGTATTTCGCCGGACCTGAATCTTTCGAGAACTGCAGCCAGAGTCGCCGCGCTTGGCGTTGCGGGTACCACTTGGTAGAGGTCGGCCTGCACAACCTGCGCGCCGCGGCGCGTGAGTTCTTGCTCGAGCAGCTGCCGACCGTTGCTACCCTTGAGCAGCAGTATGCGACGGCCTGCCAAATGTTCGAGGCGCGGATGCCGGAGCAGACCCTCGGAGTCGGTGGTTCCCACGGGTTGCACGGCCACGCGGTAGCCCGCGAGGTTCAAGGCTCGCGCTGTCGCCGGACCGATGGCGGCGAGTGTGAGATCGCGTTTCTGGGCGAGTAACGAGGCGCCGAATCTCACGGCATTGGCGCTGGTAAAAATAATCAGATCAAAGCTTTCGAACGCGCCCAGCTGTACCGCCAACGCGCGCCGGTCGCCGCAAGGCCTGATTTCTACGGCGGGCAGGCGCAGCGTGCTCGCGCCTTGAGTTTCCAACAGCCGGCAAAGCGGCATTGCCTGCAACTCGGGTCTGGTGACGAGAACGCCGACGCCGCGCAGTGGAGGCATGAGTTATGCCGTGCGCAAGCGCTCTAGCAGAAGTTCGGCGCCGGCGGCCAACAGGCGCTCCGCGAGCCGCCGCCCCAGTGCAGCCGGGTTTTCGATGCCGCCGGAAACGCTGTCGCGAAGCAGCCGCGAACCATCCGGTTCGGCCACGAGGCCGCGGAGCGTGATTTGACCGGCGTCGAGCTCGGCGTAACCGGCTATCGGCGATTGACAGCTGCCGCCCAAACGGGCCGCAAATTCCCGCTCTGCGTCCATCAGAAGACGTGTGGACGAATCCTCGAGCGCTTGCAACAACGCGCGAGTGTGCGCATCGCCGCTGCGGCATTCGATGCCGATCACGCCCTGGCTCACCGCCGGCAAGCAAACCTCCGGATCAATGCGCGCAGTGATGCGCGATTCCAAACCCAGTCGAATCAAACCGGCGCAGGCCAGTACGATCGCATCCATCTGACCGGCGTCGAGCTTGCGAAGCCGCGTATCCACATTGCCGCGCAAAGCTTCAATGCGAAGATCCGGACGCAAGGCGTATAGCTGCGCCTGGCGCCGCAGGCTCGAGGTACCGACACGAGCGCCTCGCGGCAGGTCGTCGAGCCGCTTGACTTCCGTGTTCGTGACCAAGGCATCGCGCGCATCGGCGCGCTTCAGCACCGCCGCGATCGTGAGTCCGTCGGGCAGTTCGGCAGGCACGTCCTTCATCGAGTGCACGGCGATATCGGCGCGGTGATCCTCGATCGCAATCTCGAGTTCTTTGATGAATAGACCTTTGCCCCCGATTGCAGCCAGGCTCCGATCTTGAATTCGGTCGCCCTGCGTCAGCAGCGGTACGAGTTCCACCTGCAAGCCGGCATGAGCCTGCCGCAGCAACATCGCGACATGCTCCGCCTGCCACAGCGCCAGCTGACTCTTCCGCGTTGCGATGTGCAGGGTTGCGCTCACATGGACTCCGGATTGTCGGGAAAGAGTTTTGACTTCAACCGATAGATGGCCGATATGTCTTCATCGCCGAATCCTTGAGCGATCAATTTGGCATACTGCTCGAGCGTCGATTCGACCACGGGCAGCACGGCGCCGCGCCGCGCCGCCATGTCGCGGCAAATTCGCAAATCCTTGTCGTGCAGGCGCACGCGAAAGCCCGCGGGAAAATTATTGTTGGCCATGAAAGGCGCGCGATTGACGAAATACCAACTCGAGCCCGCGCCCTTGCCCAAGACATCGATCACGCGCTTCAGCGGCAGACATTCCGCATGCGCGAAGGCCATTGCCTCGCCCACCGCCTGGATGATGCCGGCGCACATGATTTGGTTGGTGGCCTTGGCCGCTTGCCCGGCGCCGCTTGGGCCCATGTAGGCCACGGCCTTGCCGAGCTTCTCCAAAATCGGCTGTGCGCGGGTGAATACCGCTTCGTCACCGCCGACCATGATGGCAAGCGAGGCGGTCCTTGCTCCTTCCACGCCGCCGCTCACCGGGCAATCGAGGAAGCCGACGCCCAGTGCGGCAAGCTGCTCATGTATCTCCCGCACCGTATTCTTGGAGACGGTCGAGCAATCCATAACGATCATGTTCGGGCTCAGGCCCTGGTCCAACCCGGCGATCACGGCGCGCAGATCTTCGTCGGCGGACACGCAGATCACCACGGCTTCGCAGTTGCCGGCGAGTTCCGACAAACTCGCGAAGCAGTGAACCTTCAATTCCGCGGCCAGCGCCGTGGCTTTTGCAGTGGTTCTATTCCAGACGCCGGTTAGCAGACCGGCACGATGGAGATTGCGCGCCATGTGCGCCCCCATGGCACCCAATCCGACGAAGCCTGTTTGCATATGCGCTGTCCTTAAGTGGTTCTTAAAGAAACCGTAGCCTAAGGCTTATGATGGTCCGCGGCAAAGCGCACACCAAATAAGGCAGGATTTGAGCAAGCCCCTGTTTGGGGCGGTGTATCAAGTAGTGCTATTGCAAATCGTATCGATGTCGCGCTTGGCGTTGAGGCGCTCGGTATCGATCTCTTGCGAGCTCATGTATTGGCGCTCGCCGTCGGGGCCAGGTTTGTAGATCCGCCGTCCTTCGATGAGCTTCTTGTAGCGTTCCTGCGCATCCGTGCATTGCTTTTCCTTGGTTTGCGCAACGTCCTGGTCCACGGCGCGCTTGGTCTCATCGTCCTTGGGCGTCGGGTTGTTGGCGGCAGTCTTGGGGGCTGTTGCTGCAGCCCGGGCTGGCGCCGGCGCCGAAGCGTTGCGGGCATTGGCAGAATGAGTGCCGAGCAACTCGACCACTTCCGCATGCACGCCATCCGGCGGCCGATCGCCGTACTGCAACTTGCCTTGTGCGTCGACCCACTTGTAGACGACAGCCGACGCCATGCCCGACCAGGCGAGCAACGCGGCACATAACAACAGGCGTTTCATGGTCTGACCCCCGCTAAAAGCTACAGCGCATGCGAACCCGCCTCGCCGGTGCGTATGCGCACCGCTTGGCCCAGATCCGCGACAAATATCTTGCCATCACCAATTTTTCCCGTGCGCGCCGTCTCAATAATGGCCTCCACGACTCGATCCACTTGCTCATCATCTACTGCCAACTCCAGCTTTACTTTGGGCAGAAAATCAACGACGTATTCCGCCCCCCGATAGAGCTCAGTGTGGCCCTTTTGCCGACCAAAGCCTTTGACCTCTGTCACGGTAATTCCCTGAACCCCTACCTCCGCCAGCGCGGCACGGACATCGTCAAGCTTGAAGGGTTTGATGATGGCAATCACCATTTTCATGCAGCAGGCTCCAGGTTCGGACACTCGCAGTCTACCAGCGTTAATTCAAACGAAATTGCTGCATTACAGCATGGAGAATTGAATTCTTCTGATGTATAAACCGGCGAGCGTCTTGCGTCGGGCGCGCGTATATAAAAAACGGCGCGGGCCCTGTTAAAGACCCGCGCCGCCGGGATATCGCACCGACGGGGGAGTTGGCTGGCTTGCCGGCGCGAGATGCTCCTAAATCATCAGAAGTTACGGCCTCGCTCGTTTGCGGGCGAGGCCTCTGCAATCCTCGTATCGATACTCCATTGCTCGCGGTCGTTTAAATGGCATCGGGACCGGTTTCGCCGGTCCGCACACGCAGCGCCTGTTCCAATTCGAGCACCCAAACTTTCCCGTCGCCCGTTTTTCCCGTCCTGGCCACGTTGCAAACCGCCTCCAATACCTGCTCTGCGATCGAATCGTCCACCGCAAGCTCGATCTTGGCCTTGGGCAGAAAGTCGACGTTGTATTCAGCGCCTCGATAAATTTCGGAGTGCCCATGCTGTCGGCCGTATCCTTGTACTTCAGTAACCGTGACGCCTTGAATGCCGATGTCTGCCACCGCCTGCCGCACCTCATCCACCTTGAAGGGCTTGATGACGGCGGTGATCAGCTTCATGCATTTATCCGCGCTTTCACCGGTAATTCAGCCCGCCCCCAACGTCGCTTGCGCGTAGTATTGCTGTGGAATATTGCAGTTTCTGTGCCAGCAGAGGATGGCAGAAGAATCAAAGAGTTGCGCATTGGCGAGCCGGAGCGCTGCACCGAGGTGGCGCGCCGGCGCCGGTATTGTGCGTCACCGAGGTGCGATCGCAAAACCTGGCCCGCCGCATCGACGGCGCTTCAATTGGAGGTTAAAGCATTATGAATTCTAATGGTCTGGACGATTTGGCGCGCCGTCTGGCCGACTCCGTGCCCGAGTCGCTGCGTGCCTTTGGCCGCGACATGGAAAGCAATTTCAAAGCAGTGCTGCAGGCGCAGCTCAGCAAACTTGATCTCGTCACTCGACAAGACTTCGATGTGCAGTCGGCGATTTTGGAACGGACGCAAGGCAAACTGGCGGCGCTGGAGGCGCGCCTGAAGGAAATCGAAGCGAAGCTCTCGCCGCCGTAGCGGCAAACCATCGGTTGGGTATGGCCACTCACAAGGACGTGAGCATAGTTTTCAGCCGCGCGCCCGCGGGAGTCGCTGCGCCTTTGGTGCGCGTAGAGGTTCACCTAGGTTTGGGACTGCCGGCATTTGCGCTAGTCGGCCTACCCGAAGCGGCGGTACGAGAAAGTAAGGAGCGTGTCCGCGCCGCGTTGGTGACAACAGGATTTGAATTCCCGGCGCGACGCATCACCGTCAACCTGTCGCCCGCGGATCTACCGAAGGAAGGCGGCCGCTTTGATCTGCCCATTGCCGTCGGCATTTTGGCAGCCGACGGCAAGGTCCCGGCGCGCGCGCTCAAGCAGCGAGAATTCTACGGCGAGTTGTCCTTGGGCGGCGAATTGCGTGAAACTCCGAAGCTGCTGCCCGCGCTGATCGCCGGAGCGAAATTCGGCAGTGAGATGATTCTGCCGGCCGCGAACGCGGTGGAGGCAAGCCTCGTCGCCGGTGCGAAACTTGGGTTAGCGGAGCATTTGTGCGAAGTCGTCGCCGCGCTCAGCGGCAAAGCCGCGCTCTGCGCGACGCCGCACAGCAAACTATCCGCACTCTCCACAAGTTTCGTAGCGCAAGCAGACCTGGCCGAAGTTCGCGGTCAATTTGCCGGCAAGCGCGCCTTGGAAATCGCCGCAGCCGGCGAACACGGCCTGCTGATGATAGGTCCACCCGGTGCGGGCAAGACGCTGCTGGCGCAACGGCTGCCCGGATTGCTGCCAACTTTATCGGAAACCGAGGCATTGGAAGTTGCGACCTTGGAGTCGGCCGCCGGACGCAGACCCAGTCTCCGGCTAACCAGGCCGTTTCGCAGCCCGCAGCATACGGCGTCGGTCGCGGCACTGATCGGCGGCGGCGCATTGCGGCCCGGTGAACTATCGCTCGCGCATCTCGGGGTGTTGTTCCTCGACGAGCTGCCGGAATTTCCGCGCAACGCACTCGAGGCGTTGCGCGAACCTCTGGAAAGCGGTTTGGTGATCCTGTCGCGTCTCAAGCGCAGCTGCGAATTCCCGGCGAAGTTTCAGTTGGTAGCCGCGATGAATCCCTGTCCTTGCGGTTATGCCGGAGATCCGCGCGGACGCTGCCATTGCACGGCCGATCAGATCGCGCGCTATCGAAATCGGCTCTCCGGACCGCTCATCGATCGCATCGACATCCATGTCGAACTCATGGCACTGCCGGTGGAGCACTTAGTGGGCGAACGTGTCGAAGCCGCGGAAGCGTCGGCGTCCGTCGCCAAGCGCGTGGCCGCCGCGCGCAGCTTGCAGTTGCAGAGGCAGGGGAAACTCAACTCGCGCCTCACCCCTTCCGAGGTCGCGTGCATGTGCCGCCTCGCGGCGGATTCGCGCGCGCTGCTGGCTGCAGCGATAACCCGTCTCGGGTTTTCGGCAAGGGCCTATCATCGCGTGCTCAGATTAGCGCGCACCTGCGCGGATTTAGCCGCGTCACCTGATATCCGCAGGGCCGATGTGGCGGAAGCGGTGAGTCTGCGCGCGCTCGACCGGCTTACCTGAGCATGGCTCGCAGCCCCGATCCAAGGGTCGAACAAGCCCCGGTCCCCGGGCATATACTCGTCCCAATGATTGCTGTACTTCGCAACTTTTCCATCGCCCTGGGGATGTCCATTTGTGCACTCTTCGTGGGCGCCGGATTGCAAGAACTATTCGTTCGCCTGGTGCCAACGTCACGGGCCTTTTCCCTGGGTTCAATCGATCTTGGTTCTTGGGTTGGGTTCGGCACGGTGCTTTTCTCGTTCGCACTCGCCGGCATTATTCAGACCAGGTGGCTTCGCTCCGCCGCGCCTCTACTCTGGATTTTGTTGGGCCCGCTTGCATTCTTGGCGGCGGGAACCCTACCAGTGCTGCGCGTCGATGGTTGTTTGCGTCACTGGAGCACGCTGTCGCACATTTACCAGGCAACTTGCGCCATGAGCGCGGCCATTTTTTTGCTGCCGTTTCTGGGCGCGCTCACCGGATTGCTGGCGCTGCGCCTGTGGCAGCACCTAACGGCTCGTCGCGAGGTGGCCGTCTAACGACCGATTGGAGCGACCGATGCCAACTCTCGGCGTATTTGCGGCAATCTTTGATGACAGCGGGCGAATCCTTTGTGTGCGCATGAACTACGCAACTCGCGCCTGGACTACACCAGGCGGTCGCGTTGAGGTGGGCGAATCGCCCTTTGCTGCACTAAAGCGGGAGGTTCTTGAGGAGTCTGGCTTGGATGTGGTTGAAGAAGGGCTCGTTGGCGTGTATTCCAAGCCGCTGAAGAACGACTTGGTGCTCTTCTTGCGAGCTCGCGTCCTTGGCCGCAATCAATGGAAGCCAAACGATGAGATCTGCGAGATTGGCTACTTTGGACGGGACCATTTGCCAGAGCCTATGGGCATCGGTGTTCGCACCCGGATAATCGATGCACTTGATGGAATCACCGGGATTGTACGGGTCATACCAGAAAGTTAGTTGCGCTGTCTTAACCGGAGACCGTCATGAAATCCCTAAACACGCTTGTCTTCGCGTCCATTCTACTGTCCCCGTCAGCCGCCTTGGCGGAGCACAAACCGGCGACATCCATCCCCACGGCCGATCTGATACAGCCCGCCGAACTCGCCGCGAAGCTCAAGAGCGCGACCGCTGCGATGCCACTAATCCTGCAAATTGGTTTTCAGAATCTTTACGCGCAGGCACACATTCCGGATTCCGAGTACATCGGTGCCGCAAAAGAAGACGCGGGCCTGAAGCAGCTGCGTAATCGCGTTGCGAAGTTGAGCAAAGACACCGCGATCATCATCTACTGCGGGTGCTGTCCATGGAGCCACTGTCCTAACGCCGCCGCCGCCTATGACGCGCTGCACGCGCTCGGCTTCACGCAGGTGAAGGTGCTGTACATCGCCGAGAACTTTGGCGACAACTGGGTCGATCAGGGCTACCCGGTGGCGAAGGGCGAGTAGTGATGGCTCGCGTACGCATGATCGCCGCGGCCCTATGTCTGTCGGCGTGTACCGCATCGGTGGCCAGTGACACCGCGCTGCGGGTGGCGCCCGATTTCACGCGCACCGACATTGAGGGACAGGCCTTCAGCATGCGCAGCTGTCGGGGCAAGCTTGTGTTGCTGAATTTCTGGGCCACATGGTGCGGACCTTGTCTCACTGAAATACCCCGCTTCATCATCTGGCAGCGGACTTACGGACCCGCCGGCCTGCAGATCGTCGGCATTTCGATGGATGATGAGGTTGCACCGGTCAAGCGGGCCGTTAAGAAATACCATGTGGATTATCCGGTGCTGATGGGCGATCCACAGCTCGCTGAGATCTTCGGCGGCGTGCTCGGATTACCCTTGAGTTATCTGATCGATTCACAGGGCCGAGTTGTTGCGCGGTACCAGGGCGACGCCGACCTCAAGCAATTGGAATTGCAGATCAAGTCGCTGCTGCCCGGTCAGTAGCGTTGCGCGCCTTTACTACGGCGCTGCGCAGCCCTCGAAGAAAAAGGTCATCGGCCGAGGCCCTTTCGCATAGCCCGTCTCGAGTCGCACGATGCCGAAACCCGCAGTTTCGATGAGAGTGCGTATCGGTCGATTCAAGTGGCAACCACCACCAATCCTCTTCCAGGCCGGCGTCAGCAGATTTTGCCACTTGCGAATGTTTTCGTCTGGCGCAAGTCCGTGTTCGACGAACAATAACTGTCCGCCTGGTTTGAGCACGCGACGCATCTCGCGGAGCGCCCCCACGGCATCGGCAATGGAACACAACGTCCAAGTCGTGACAACCGTGTCAATGCTGTGGTCATCGATCGGAATGGCCTCCGCCGAGCCGGTCATCAATGTCACCGGAGTCTTGCAGCGTCCCGCCGCGCGCCGCGCCATGGTGACGAGTCGTTCGGCCGGCTCCAAGCCAAGAATCTCATCTACGCGTGATCCATAGAAAGGCAGGTTCAAACCGGAGCCGATCCCAATTTCGAGTACTCGCCCGCGCGCAGAAGACAACACTCGTTCGCGATACGGTAGAAGCTCGCGATTGCGCATCGCAAGATTGATGAGGTGCGGCAGAATGTGATCGTCGTAGAAACTCATACGCTGGCCGACCTACCGCAAGCTGGGACCGCGATTTGAATCGTATGCCGAAGATAACATGCAACTCATCCAAAGGCCTCGGCGTCGCGCGTCGGGCAGGTAGTGGTGCGTGCCGCTGGCTGTACAATGCAGGCGTCGTCATTCACCCAAAGCACTCATGTTTTTACTGCGTCACGGGCAAAGCTATTTCAATCTGCATTTCACGCCTACCAGGATCGACCCGGGAATAGAAGACCCGGAGTTGACGGACTTAGGCGTCGCGCAAGCGCATGCCGGCGCGGCGCAACTGGCTGTCGTTTCCATCACGCGAATCATCATTTCCCCATATACGCGAGCCCTGCAGACGGCGCAGCCGTTACTTAAAATTCATCGGGCGTCCGTGGACATCATGCATGAAGTGCGCGAACGAGCGGCGTTTGTGTGCGACGTGGGTAGTCCGCCGGAGCTGTTGTCGGCTCGGTTCCCGCATCATGATTTCAAGCATCTACCCTCGACGTGGTGGTCTCAGCCGGTCGAGACATTGGAGGCGACGGTCGCGCGGGCGGATGCGTTTCGAGCGCTGATGGCGGCGCGGGATGACAGCGCAACGACGCTATTGGTGAGTCATTGGGCGTTTATTCTGGCGTTATGCGGGAGGTCGCTCAGCAACGGAGACATTCTGGAATATGATCCGAGGAGCAGGAAACCCGAGCCGATCGATTGGGAGTCGTAGAGTCGTACGGTACGGGGGCCGGCACCACCGTCGCTCAACCTCATGTCAGGAGTCATTTGTGCGCCTGCTGCGTTTTCTTTCGATTCTGCTGGGGATTTCGGCTGCGTGGGCGGCGAGTGCCGTTGGCTTTGCGACTCCGGAAGATGCGGTGCTAGCCCTGGAACGGGCATACATTGAAAAGAACGCGGATGCTGCTGTCGCGGCGATGGATTTCGTCGAGGAGGGGCGTCAAATGCTTCAAAAGATCAATCCAGCACTGGCGAACGACGCCGAAATAATCAAGCAAACCGCCGAAACCCTGGAGACGTCATTTCGAAATGAGCTTCGCGCCAAAGGATTCCCGGATTTCGGTAAACTGAAATGCTCGTTTTTGGGAAAAGCACAAATCTCTCCGGAGTTGGTCAAGCTCACCGAGCAATGCGTGTCCCGGGACGGCGGTAAATCGGTCCAGGATTTGCTCGTGACGAAGCGAGATCTTGGGTGGCGCGTGACTCGGCCGCCTCCCCCTTAACGAGTCCGAGCGATCGCGGATTGTGGCGGCAAAAACATATCCTTCTTGACAATGCTTCATTTGTTATATAATCTATTAATTATATAACTATGGTGCAATATGCTAAATCTCGATGCTGCTTTTTCTGCGCTTGCTGACCCAACGCGCCGCGCGATCCTTGCCCGGCTTGCCTTGGGTGAAACGACGATCAACGAACTGGCTGAGCCCTTCCCGATATCGCAGCCCGCCATCTCCCGCCACATCAAGGTATTGGAAGGCGCGGGGCTGATTGTGCGACGCATTGACGGCACGCAACGACCGTGCCGGTTGGCACCCGCAGGGATCATGGGGGTCGATCAATGGCTCGCCGTCCTGCGGGAGGCGTTGACCAACAACTATGACCGGCTTGATCAAGTGCTTGCGACCATGAAGCCCAAGAGGCTAAGGGGGAAACGATGAGTAAATTGACGCTCAAAACCGAAGGCGATACCCACGTCGTGGTAACGCGGCGTTTCGCCGCGCCGCCTGAGGCGGTCTACCGCGCACACACGGAGCCTGCGCTGATAAAGAAATGGCTTCTCGGTCCGGACGGCTGGTCGATGCCCGCGTGTATCAGCGAGGCGCGTCCAGGCGGGAAGATTCGCTACGAATGGGTGAACGGCAAGGGCGGCGGATTTTACCTGACCGGCGAATATCTGGCGCTGGAGCCTTTCCGCCGCACCGTTCATGTAGAGCGGATGTATTTGCCGGACGCGACGCCGGACAACCGCGTCGAAACTCGGTTCGATCCCGACGACGCTGGAACGCTGTTGACATTGCGCATGACTCTGCCTGATGGCGAAACGCGGACTGCCATGCTTGCCACAGGAATGGAGAGTGGGATGGAAGCCAGTTATGCACGTCTAGAAGGAATGATAGGCTCGAAGTCGCCGTGAAACTTCACACTGAGTACCGCTGAGCGGGCCTTTTCAACACGCGGCTCTGGATTGACCAGCGGCGGCGCGCCGCGGCTGTCATGATGATGCGAATGCTGCCTTTTTACGACGATGGCGCAATATGCGGCGAGTCAAGGAGGGAGGAGTCGATGACCTGGATAAAATGCCTGCGATTGATGTTGCCGCACCGCGGCGCTCACAATCATGGCTAGATTCTCCGTGCGGTCAGCGACAGCGTACTTCTTGACTGCGGTACTCGTGGCGAGTTGTTCTGGCGTGCCGGTCAAATCAGAGCAAATCACTGAAATCCGCCTATCGGCATCCCTGAATACCTGCTTCATAGCCGATGTTGAAGTTCCGTGTAGCGAGGTCGGGGCGAAGCTTCTGGCCATGAATGTGCCGTTAAACAGCCGCATTCACTGCGTCGGCGACTCGGTTGTCAGTTACGAGCTGGTTCATGCCACATTGGAATCATTGGATAGGGCTGGGTACTCAACCAAGGTGGGTTTTCTGACCGACTGACGGTTAGGGAAGCTCACAAGCGCTTGGAGCGATCGCGTGCACGCCAGCCGCTCAGCCGGTTGATTGATAGTTAGGACCTTAAGATGCGTACGCCTTTGTTTCTTCTCGCAGGGTTTCTACTTCTGGCCGCGTGCATGCTGTTGGGAAAGCTTTTCTCCAGCAACTATGCTGGTGCAACCTATGCCGCAACCTTGATATTCGTCGCGCTGTGGCTGGGGATTTCGGGTGCAAACCTGTGGGTGGGTGTTGCAAAAGCGGGGTATACCCTGAACGAGGAGATCCCCATCTTTCTGCTGATATTCGGTGTGCCAAGCATCGTCGCGATATTTCTGAAGTGGCGGATTTTCTAATTTGCTGGCCAGCGCGGCGCCTGCAGTCGTACGCGCGCCATTTCAGAGGGAGGAGGTATGCATTATTTGCTTTTCTACGAGTTCGTCCCTGACTATGTCGCGCGCCGCGCACCGTTTCGATCTGCGCACCTGTTAGCAGCCTGGAAAGCGCAAGCGCGAGGCGAGCTCATCCTGGCCGGGGCCTATGCCGATCCGGTTGATGGGGCAGCGCTTCTGTTTCGATGTGAATCGCGGACGGTACCGGAGCACTTCGTTGCGGCCGATCCATACGTGGTGGGAGGTCTTGTGACTCGATGGTATGTTCGTGAGTGGACTACCGTAGTGGGGGAGGAGGCGACCACGCCGGTGCGACCGGGAACGTGACCGCTCGTTGCGGCGCACGGCCACCGATCGCCATTTCTACACCGGTCTGGGCGGTGAAGGGATCATGGCCTGAGGTGCGCCCGAACTCTGACAGCATCCCGACGAATCGTGTAGCACGCAATGATGATCAGCACAAAGGCCACGATCAGCATGAGGTAACCCCAGGCTACGCCGAGGCGCAGCGCCGGCCCCACGGCCATGCCGTGTTTCGCGTAAGCGGTGCTGATTAGCCCCATCGTAAAGGGCCCCATCGCCAGCCCGATGAAGGTGACCATCATCAAGCAGATGGCGGAAGCCGTCCCGCGCACGTGCGGCGGAACCAAGTCGTTCACCGTGGAGTAGGCGGGGCCGATGAACATCGGACTGAAAAACATCGCAAAGAAATTGAACACATACACCGCGGACAGGTTTGGGGAAAAATACACGCCGGCCGCAAACGGAACGCTTGCGAGGATGGAAAACAATCCGACCCACAGGCGGCCGTGTTCCCATTTCTGCTTCAATTTATCGGCCACGAGGCCGCCGATCAAGATGCCCATCCATGCGGCGACCGCCGCCGTCAAACCAATGACCGTGCCAATTTCCGCCTTGCTGACGTGGTGCGCGCGCAGCAGGTAAGGAATGGCAAAAAAATTGCTGCCGTAGCCGACAAAGCTCGTGCAAGGAAAGGCAACGCAAATCAGCATGACGGTGCGGTTCTTGAATATCGCGCTGAACACTTCCGGTGAGCGAATGATCAAGCCTTGAGTCCATGTAAACGTGCAATAGATGCCGACGCCCATCGCGATCCATTGCACGGGATTGGCCAACCAAGTGGTCAGACCCCAAGCGCTCGCAATCAGGACGAGCAATACCGCCAAATTGATTCCAATGGTTCGGGGGCTCGCCTTATTCATCACGAGATTGACGAAGTTCAGCACAGGCACCACGCCCATCGACTCCCGACCGACCACTCGGAACGGGTGAGGCTCGGGCGTTACGGCAAGTCCTTCGCTCATGCCGCGTATCGGCTCGCGCAGTGTCTTGACCCACAAAGCCATTAGAATTCCCGGTATGCCCACCAATAAAAACGCCATTTGCCAGCCCCTGAGCGCCAGGGGCGCCGACAAATGATCGGGAAACCAGCCATGCCATGTATCGAGCACGATGCCGCCAATGGCCAACCCTATGCCGCCGCCGATATAGAGACCGCTGGAATAGATTGCCATCACCGTTGCGCGGCGCTTGGGACCGAAATAGTCCGATAGCATCGAGAGTGCCGCGGGAGTAGCGCTCGCCTCTCCCATGCCAACGCCAATGCGGTACCCCAGCAACGTGCCAAAGGTTTTTGCCGTGCCCGACAAGGTGGTCATCGCGCTCCAGAAAGCGAGACCGGCGGAAATCATCGATCTACGCGTCCAAACATCGGCCAAGCGCCCGAGCGGAATTCCGAACAAGGCATAAAATACGGCAAAAACCGTGCCGTATAAAATTCCCAGCTGCGCGTCGGTCACCTTCAGATCCGATTTGAGGTCTTCGGCGAGTATGGAAACAATTTGCCGATCGATAAAATTGAAAACATAGACGATCGTCAAAACAATCAGTACATAGCTCGCATAGCGACTGCCGACATGCGATTTATCCGCTAACAAGATCAACAACCTCTATTGATATTGGCGTACTTATTTCTCGTTCTGCAGCTCAACTACCATGACTTCGATGGGTTTGTCCCCGACGTTGATGTCCTGATGTCGCGTGCCGGGTGCGTTGGCGTCCAGCCAATACGCTTTCCCGGTCTGCCACTCATATACCTCACTCTTACCGGTGTCGTCGAGAATCTTCATGGATCCGCCGCGCAGGGCGATGAGCACGCGCGGGTGCTCATGGCGATGCATTGGCAGGGGATTATTGGGCAGCACGAGAGATTTCCACACCTTTACCGCGCTATTTTCGAATTGCGGCACGCGGCCGGTCTGCGCCATCTGTGCGACCGCAATTCCTGCGGAAAATGCCAACCCGGCCAGCGAAAAGAGAAGGCCTGCGTTCTTCGCCATATATCCAATCCCTTCGGGTAACCCGTGAAAATTGTCCGTTTAAGCATACGCAATCTTCGGAGGCGCGGCGCCGCAACAGTAACCGATATGCATCCGGGTGTGCGCATTGGGGCCGCATTCATTGCGGACCCCTTAAGGCAGGGATGTACTCGGGGCTCTCTGAGATGCTGTTGTGGCCGACGCCGCGGATCACGGTCAGAGTCGCCAGCTCGGGACGAAAGTGCTGGTACAGTGATTCGGTGCTCGCCAACGGAATGATCTCGTCATATTGGGCGGCGATCAGCTGCGCAGGGGCGTTAACCTTTGGCGCGTAGCGCCAGGATTCGAATTTGTCGAGCAGCAGCCAGCGGATGGGAAGGTAGGGGAATTGGCTTGCCGCGATCTTCAGCAAGCTGTCATAGGGTGTGATGAGAACCAGGCGTTCGGCGGGGCGCTCACTCGCAATATGGACCGCGATGCCGCTGCCAAGGCTTCGTCCGATAACTATGATGTGGGGATGATCGACGTGCACGCGGTCGAACAAAACAAGCGCGTCGGCAATCAGTGCGGCCTCGGAAGGCTTGCCGGTGCTGCCGCCGTAACCGCGGTAGTTAAGCGCGTAGACAGAACGATCGGGAAATGCGTCGCTCAGCGTCGGCAGGCTTCGGGAAACATCTTCTGCATTGCCGCCAAAGTAAATGACCGCATCGGGACGCGTGCCGGCACGGGTAGCGATGAGTACCGTGGCACCTTTGACGGTGAGCGTGAGGGTCGTGTTGTCGTGGGCCGCTGATGGTGGTTGTGGGTAATAAATGAAGGACCGCTGCAATAAGAACAGGCCGACGCACAGCGCAACGTAAGTGAACGCTGCTATGGCGAGGACAATGAGAATGAGGCGCGGCATGGCTGTGTCACTGAGGGTAACGTAGATCGAGGGCAATTCCGCGCCGATTTGGCCTCGGCCGCTCGCGGGGGTCGAGCCGGCTTTCGCCTGGCTTCACTGATCACCGCCCCATGGGTATCCTATCCGGTGTGGCCGATTTAGACAGGTAATACATGAGCGGCTATCACGTGGATTGGGTCGGAGCGATCTTGGCCGGAGCCGTGGCGGGCATCGTTTTCTATGCCGTCAAAACCGCCTTTCCGCGGCTAAGCGGCGTCGGCTTTTACCTGGTTCTTGGCCTCTCGACAGCGGCGTTTTCACTGGCGCTTCGAGAGCTCCTCCGGCACATGGGGATCTGAGGTTCTCGATGGCTTCCAGAACAGCCTCTTGCTCCTGCGGGCAGCTACGCATTCAGGTCGAAGGCGATCCTCGAGGAGTTGGCATTTGCAATTGTTTTGCTTGCCAGCAAAGGACCGGCAGTGTCTTCGCAGCTCTGGCCAGCTTCTCTGCTCCGTTCAAAGTATTCGGCACGGCCACCGAATATGTCCGTGTCGGCGATCAAGGAGCCAGGTTCATATTCAGGTTCTGCCCAGTCTGTGGGACGACCGTCTTCCACACCGAACACGGTGACCATGAATCTGTGAGCGTCGCCGTAGGTGCTTTTGCCGATCCTTCCTTTCCGGCACCCCGAGTTTCCGTCTACGACAGCCGTAGACACCCATGGGTTCAGTTACCACCCGGCACGCAATCGTTTGACAAGGATCCCACGTGATCCACGGCATATCATGCGCGCCCCGGTCGCCGCGGTAATATTGATTCTGGTCTCATCGTGCGCAACCGGGGGCGGATACAAATCGACACTCCTACGCTGGGATAGTCTGCACAATCAACCAGGCTTCGAGACTTACGTAACCGCGTTTATTGCCGCGCAGAGTGCCGCGCACTTGGACAGCAATTCGGGATGCTACAACTTCAACGTCGGAACGACTGTCGATTTGTTATTGGTCGTGGAATCTTCAGGCCGAATCAGTGCGGCATATACGGACCAGGAATCAAAAAAGGCGAAGTGCTTTCGCAAGGCGTACGTGGGCGTCAAAATGCCGATTCCGCCGTTCAGCCCATTTCCCATGCGCATGAGAGTGCGTTGACGCCGCGGGATTCTAGCGAGCCGCTGCCTGCGGTGCCTGCTTGCGCCGATCGCGATCCGCCTGTGTCGCGGGTCGGCGCCGCTCCAGGATGGTCATCAATCCGTTTTTAGGGCGCAGGGTGATGCGAGTCTGCATCGTAACCTCCTGGTCTTCCTTGAGCCGTAGACGAAAGCGCTGAGCGAGCACGGCGAGGATCAAGATCGCTTCGGTCATGGCGAGGGTCGCGCCGATGCAGATCCGAGGGCCGCCGCCGAAGGGCAAGTACGCGAAGCGCGGGCGCTTTTCGCTTAGCTCCTTTGAAAATCGCGTCGGGTCGAAGCGCTCCGGGTCATCCCAAAGACGGCGATGGCGATGCAGTATCCACGGCGCCACCAAAATATGCAGTCCCGGGGTTACCTTGAATCCGCATATCTGGTCGGCCTCCTTGGCTTGCCGCAGGGACAGCCCGGGCGCCGGCGGGTACACCCGCATCGCTTCCTCGATGACCATGCGTGCGTACGGTAGATTGGGCAGGTCTTCCACTGTCGGCATTCTGCCGCCGAGCACCGCATCCAGTTCTTCGTGAAGCTGCGCCTCCTCGGCGGGATGCTGCGACAGTAGGTACCACACCCAGGTCATGGTCACGGCCGTGGTTTCGTGGCCGGCCATGAAAATTGTGACCACCTCGTCACGCACCTCAGCGGCGTTCAAGCCCGCACCATCGTCCGGATCCTTCGCGGCGACCAGGCGGGTCAAGAAATCCTTGGGTGCTTCATTGCGAATCTTCTCGCGCTCGCCGATCAGTCGATGGATGGCTGCATCCATGCTCTTGAAGTGCGCGCGGATCGCATCCTGTTTGCGCCGGATGCGCCACGGACCCAGCACCGGCAGGACGTCGAGCACGCCGAATTCCAAGGATGCTTGCACGAACTCGAGCGCCTCGCCGGCGAGCTCCGCCAGTTCCTCCGCGTCCGAGGAAAACATGGTCCGGCAAATAATTTTCAGCGTCAGCGCCTTCATTTCCGCGGCGATGTCCAAATCCGCGGATTCGGGCAGCGCATCCCAGTGCTCGGCAAAGGCGACCGTGGTTTCGACCATCGCCGGTGCGTAGGACTCCACCGTACGCGTGCCGAATGACGGCGCCATCACCTTGCGGTGATTGCGCCATTTGGGGCCGGGTGCGCTCAACAAGCCTTCGCCGAACATCGCCGTAAAAAATTCATCCCCCAATTTCTCTTTTGGATAATTGGCAACGTTATCCAGGAGCACGCGACGCACTCCTTCGGGGTCGTTGACCATGAGGACGGCACCCAGCAGCCATTTCGACAGATAGCAGGGCTGCTCGTAGGCTTGCAGCGGAATGATTTCGAAGGGATTACCCTTGGTCGAGCGCACGGTAGCCAGAAACGAGGCAGGTTTCAGGGGCGGAGGCGCGAGGCCCGCCAGGGTCTTCTTCGACGGGATGGCCGATGTCGTCACAATGCTGCTCCCAGGTATCGCGCAAGATATGGTCCTAGTATAGGCATTCCCGTTGCGTCACGCGTTGCGGTAGGCTGCGGAACGCAGACCATGTTTGGGCCGCTGAAGGAGTAGTGCGGATGAGGAAATCAGGATGTTTTCGTGGTCAACCCGGCTGGCTGGTGGCCGGTGTTGCCTTGGCGTTTGCCGGGTGCGCATCGGCACCGAAAGCGGTGGCGCCGCGGCTCTATGGGGTGTGGGTCAACACGGCCACCGGGCCGCATAATTGGGTTGAGATCGAGGCGCATCACGTGGTTAGTTTTGCCGTGACGCAGTCGAATGGGCGTTGCGCTGCGACTGACGTCGATATCCTGGCGAAGGATCGAGTGAGTGTGCCCGTGAGTGCCTTGGGATCTGGGGAAATGTCGCTGCGGCTGGATGGACGCGTATTGGTGGTCACCGGGAAATACGCGACTCAGCGATACCAGCCTGCGACGCGCGAGTCGATCTGTCAGGGCCCCGGCGGCACCTACTTCCCTGGAGCGCCGTATGCGAAATGAGCAAGCAGCGATATGAGGTTTGGCGTCTTCTACGAGCTGCAGTTGCCGCGGCCCTGGCACGAAGGCGACGAGGCGCGTCTGTTTCACGAGGCGCTCGACCAGGTCGCGCTCGCCGACCGGCTGGGTTATGACTACGCCTGGGAGGTCGAGCATCATTTTCTCGATGAATACTCCCATTCCTCTGCGCCCGAGGTGTTTCTTGCCGCCGCCGCCGCGCGCACCAAAAGCATCCGTCTCGGCCACGGCATCCGACAGGTCATCCCCAACTACAACCATCCCGCACGCACGGCGGAGGGCTTGGCAACACTCGATATCATCTCGCGGGGACGCGTCGATTTCGGCATCGGCGAGGGTGCGACGCGGCTGGAGCTTGGCGGGTTCGCCATCCCGGCCAAAGAGAAGCGCGCGATGGCAATCGAAGCTGCCGAGCAAATCGCCAACATGATGGTCCTCGAGCCCTATCCCGGCTTCTCCGGCAAGTATTTCACGATGCCGTGCCGAAACGTGTTGCCAAAGCCAATCCAGCGACCCCATCCGCCGATGTGGATGGCGTGCACGAATCGCGACACGATCAAGGTCGCTGCCTCGCTCGGTCTCGGCGCGCTGGCTTTTTCCTTCGTCAATCCCGACGAGGCGCGGGTCTGGTCCGAGATTTATTACAGCATCATAAAATCAGAACAGTGCATCCCGCTGGGACATAGCGTAAACGCCGAGATCGCCATGGTCTCGGGTTTCTCAGTGCATCGCGACCGCGCCGAAGCAATCCGGCGGGGTCATGAAGGCTTCGAGTTCTTCGGCTATGCCTTGAACGCGCTAGTGGCGCATGACACCGTGCCTGGACGCACGAATCTGTGGGGTGAGTATCTCGCGCGGCGCGGCGACAGGACCGAGGAGATCGTCGCTCTCGCTGCGGGAACCGGTGACCATTCATCGGGCATCGGCACGCCCGAGGACATGCACAAGCATCTGCGCGGATTCCAGGATGCCGGCATCGACCAGGTCATTTTTCTGCAGCAGGCGGGGCGCAGCACGCACGCGCATATTTGCCAGTCTCTGGAACTCTTTGCCGCCGAAGTGATGCCGGAATTCAAGGCCGAGGCCGCCGGCCGCGCGCAACGCAAGGCAGCGGCACTCGCACCCTATGTCGAGGCTGCGCTGAAGCGCAAGGCGTGGATGAAGCCGCTCGCGGACCACGAGATCCCCGTCGTGAAGGCGTCCGTGGTACGCGCTCAAGTGGCCGGTGCACCCAAGACGGCAGCCGAATAGCGCACGCAGCAAGGTAGGATAGAGCGACACAAGTACGGGGAATTCGATATGGAAACTGCACAACTCATCCTAGCCGCCTCCAGCATCGCCGGGGGCATGGCCGCGGCTCACTATGGCAAGTTCAGCGGCCTGGAAGCATCCAGGATCACGGAAATCGCTGAAACCGCTGTGAAGATCGCGAAAGCAATCGAAACCGAAGCTCGCAAGCACCCGTAGCTGCGCTACCTACGGCGAAATTGACGTCGCGGCTGTTCCTCTTATCGGACGGCCGCAGCAAGCGGGGTCATCATGGTTGTGACCAGGGTGTCGATGGCTGGGCCCGGATTCTTGAGGGCATCGCTGGAGACGCGACCTTCGGCAGTTGCCGTCCACGCCAGGGCCTTCTGTTTTGCGTCGACGAGATCAATGGTCAGAGTGCCTTGCTTGTAATTGACCGTCTCGATCGTGGCGGTACTGACCCGGTAGTAGCCCGTGCGGTAGCCATAATAGCCGCCGGCGTAACCGACATATCTCGGTGGCCCTGGTGAGGTGTATACGTCCTGCTTTTCCTGAATATTGACGAAGAAATTAAGCAGCAGATCCGGCGCGTTATTGCTGAACACATAACCCTTGGATTCCATCGCCTGACGCGTGGCATCCTTCAAATGCTGCGTCAACAAAGTCTCATAAGCGAATTTGTCCGTGGCAAGCGGTGAGAGAAATCCAAAGGTCTTGTAGCTGCTGAAGGTGGCCGCGGGATTGGTTTCCCGGCGGATCGCCGGCGCCGACGCGCAGGCGCTGATCAGAACCGCGGCCAACGCGCACAGGTGCCCGAGGTGTGTAAATGTACGCATAGGAATCTCCTGAAAATAATGCCGATTGCCGCTGTTTGTGGTGTTTTGTCAAGTGCGGCTTGGGGCAAATTTCCCCTCTGCCGATTGGGGCTGCAATTGGACTTTGATCCAGCATTCTCGATGCAAGCAATATGCCTGCGCGCCATCGATCAAGCGTTGCGCGCGTGAACCGACAGAGCTGGTATCGTTGCCGAAAAGGAGATGTCATGTCGAAACTCCGAGTCCTATGTTTTGCGGTTTCCATCGATGGCTTCGGTGCCGGACCGAACCAGGATCTGCAAAATCCGCTCGGCGTGAGGGGTCCCGAGTTGATGGAGTGGTTCTTCCACACACGCTTATGGGGCAAGATACAGGGCGGTGAGGATCGAGAAAGCGGAATCGATAACGGAATTGCAGAACAAGGCTTTGCCGGCATTGGTGCGTGGATTCTCGGGCGCAACATGTTCGGCCCCGTCCGCGGCGCGTGGCCGGACCACAGCTGGAGAGGCTGGTGGGGCGAGGAGCCTCCGTATCACACGCCCGTCTTTGTGCTCACGCATTACGCGCGGCCTCCGCTAAGAATGCTGGGAGGCACGGAGTTCCATTTTGTGACCCAGGGCATTCATGCCGCTCTGGATCTGGCCACCGCGGCAGCAAATGGCGGCGACGTTCGCCTTGGGGGCGGTGTATCCACTCTGCGTCAATACTTGCGCGCTGGGCTGATTGACGAGCTGCATTTGGCCGTTCGGCCGGTCCTGCTCGGATCCGGCGAGCAACTATGGGATGGTATCGAT
>Ga0210394_10002733_pt1 | contig 23658 bp, 20 predicted proteins | sample IncBWC12MmetaG_FD_160121 | JGI IMG/M metagenome (GOLD analysis project Ga0210394, IMG submission 160121) | Forest soil microbial communities from Barre Woods Harvard Forest LTER site, Petersham, Massachusetts, United States - Inc-BW-C-12-M | ecosystem: Environmental > Terrestrial > Soil >... | reverse complement strand
GGGGCTGTCTTACTTTCGTTCGATGTCAAAATAGATGCGGGTCGTAACTCGGTACTCGGTGATTTTCTTCCCGTCCAGTTGCATTTCGAAGTCTGCCACACGCGCCCACCTCAAACCGCGAACGGTTTTGGCCGCTTCGGCCACGGCGTTCTCGGCTGCTTTGGCAAAGCTTTCCTTGGAAGCACCAACAATGTCGATGACTTTTTGTGCCATTTTCGGCTCCTTGAAGGGTCTCAGGCCAATTCTGGCCAATCTCGGGCCAGAATCGAACCTGAGCTACGATGCGATTATATCGAAATACAAAGCTGTGGCGGGGCCATCGAGGGCTTGCGCTCGGTGCTTCACCCTATTTGCGTGACGGGGCGCCGAGGGTTTCGACCATCGCCAAAGCGATCGCATCAATCGCGGCGATTGCATCGCGTCCCTTCTCGGGGTCGTTGTTCACGAAGATTGAAAAAGCGAGATACTCGCCGCCCAGCGTTGTCGCATAGCCGGAGAGAGCGTGGACATGCTCGAGGCCGCCCGTTTTTGCTTGAATCAAGCCGGCTGCGGGGCTGCCTTTCATGCGGTCTTCCAGCGTGCCATCCACTCCGGCAATAGGCAACGTGGCCATGAAGTCTGGGCCCCAGGGCTGATGAATTGCATATTGCAGCAAGGCGACCACTGTGCGCGGCGTTACGAGATTGTTTGTCGAGAGGCCGGAGCCGTCGGTAAGGACAGCGTCGCCGTCTGCGACGCCCAGGGATTTCAAGAAATCCTGTTCGAGTTTCAATCCAATTTCCGTCGAGCCGATTCCCGTTTTGTCGCGTGCTATCGTTCGCAGAAATAGTTCAGCGTGGAGATTCTGGCTCACCTTATTTAGCACGCGCACGCTTTCCAGAAGCGGAGGCGAAACGTGTTCGGCCAGTACGCGCGCATTTGCAGCTGCATTTTCTTCCGCGCTCTTCAATTCGGATGACAACAGCACAGGCGCTTCGCCGGGTTTCAACGCTTGCGGCGCTGCCGCCTCTTCCACGCGAACCCCGCCTTTGATATTTACGCCGCGGGCTTCGAGCAGATGCTTAAGAGTGCGCGCAGCCGTTTCTGCTGGATCGGTCATCGCCAGATCGAGTTTTACGGGCGCATGGCCGAGCGGCACCGATCCGCGAAGAAGCAGAAAGTTCGGTCCGGGCTGGCGCACAACGGCAAGTTGAGGATCGGTTCCGGGCGCGCTTGTGGTTATCTGCTGGGTGAATCCTGCGGCGGCTTCCGCGGGATCGACGACTATCAGCGCAGGATCGCCGGTCTGAGCACCCGGAGACATCGTAATCGTGACGGAATTGTCGTTGAAGGCTATCGCAGTCACAGGAGCGCCAAAGCTGAAGAACAAGTCGCCGACGCTCCAGCCGGCAGGATAAGGATCGAAGGGGATGTACCGATCGTCGGCGACGATGTCGCCATCCACTTTCTTCAAGCCGTGCGCCACGGCCGCATCCGCCAATTCGGCAAAAATTTTCTCAGTCGGCCCATCATGTTCAACTTTGCCGTGAAACGGAAATTTGCGATTCGAGAGATCCGGATCGCCCCGTCCAACGAAGAGCAAATCTCCCGCGAGCTTGCCATCGCTACTGAGCAGAGTGGTTGTCTCCAGAGTGGTGTGGAAGCGATAGCCGGTACCGAGAGTTGAAAGCGCGAAGACGGATGTAAAGAGTTTTGCGTTCGAAGCGGGCGTGAAATAGCCGTCGGCGTTCAAATCGAAGAGCGTTTCGCCGGTGTCGCGATTCGCGATGAGGATGCCCCAATCTGCTTTGCGGGCGTTAGCTTCGCTTAACAGCGCATCTATGCGCGTGCGGAACCGTTCCACGTCGGGACGCTGCTTGGCCGTGATATCCGGATTGGACTGTCGGCTTGATTTCGCGCCGCAGCACGGCTTTTGCGCGGCCAGCGGCCGAGCCATCGCGAGCAAAGTGGCCCCAAAAAGTGTGATCGCGCACCTGCAAAACTTTGGGTGACGGGAAAGTAGAGAAAATAGTAAGTTCATCTGGACCTGACCGGCTCAAAACGCGGCCAATTATATTCCAATCCCCGATATTCCAAACTTCGTGGTTCCGCTCTCGTTTGATATAGTCTTTCTGTTAGCAGCGGCCCCGATTTAATCAAAACCGCCCATCCTGAGGAGGAAGTTAGATGAGAAGAGCATGGCACTTTTGTATCGCTGCATCGCTCGTAGGCCTGCTTTCCTTTGTCAATCCAGCGTCGCTTCGCGCTGCGGACGACGACACGAAAGAGGCCGATCGTGTCCGGAATGCAGGAAAAGTCGCGAAAGAGATCATGGACATCCCGGACGATATTCCCCAGGATTTGATCAACAAAGCGGATTGCGTGATTGTCCTTCCGTCGGTTTTGAAAGCTGCTTTCATAGTGGGCGCAAGTTATGGCCGTGGGGTCATGAGTTGCCGCAGTGGCGACAACTTTCGCGGTCCCTGGAGTGCGCCGTCGATGATGGCGCTCGAAGGCGGCAGTTTTGGATTTCAGATCGGGGGCCAGGCCACTGATTTCGTGCTGCTGATCATGAATGAGCGCGGCGCAAGTGCGATCCTGAGCAGCAAAGTAAAGCTCGGCGCTGATGCGTCTGCAGCCGCAGGGCCGGTGGGGCGAACCGCGGCGGCCGCTACGGACGTAACGATGCGGGCGGAAGTGCTGACGTATTCGCGTTCTCGCGGTTTATTCGCCGGCGTCTCGCTCGAAGGTTCCACGCTGCGCCCGGACAATGACGCGAACGAGCGCCTTTATGGCAAGAAGGTGGAAGCGAAAGCAATCGTCTTCCGCAAGGCCGTGCCAATTCCCCCTTCGGCGAAGCTATTGATTGCGACTCTTACGAAACATTCACCGCATCACGCGAAGTAGTGTTTCGCTAAACATACCCGCGCCGGAGCCGCACCGCTTCGGCGCGGGACCGTTTTCACCCAGCCCGTAAGTTCCTGTCAGCAATAGCGTCATGCCAGCCCGATTGACTTTTACTCATTACTGACCTAAAGTCATATATAGACGCATTCGCCATGATCAAACCTCGTACGCAACCCGCTGTCCGGCGTCGACGTGACATGTCCGCAGTACATCCGGGCTCGGATCGCCGTGAACGTCGCCGTCTTGAAACGCGAGAAAGGCTTTATCGTGCCGCACTCGAACTTTTTGGAGAGCGCGGATTCCTGGAAACCACGGTAGAAGACATCACTGAAGCAGCCGACGTGGGAAAAGGAACGTTCTTCAACTACTTCCCGACCAAGGAGCACGTGCTTGCTGCGTACGGCGGCGAACGCATTGCTGCCGTCGAGCGCGCACTTGAAAAAGCCCGTTCGACGAGCGGCTCCGTTCTCAAGGTGCTCGGGCAGCTTGCCGCTGATTCGGCCGGGCAATCCCAGGAAAATCCAGCGGTACTCCGGGCGATTTACGCCGCGCATGCGTCATGTGCGCCGGTGCGCGCCGAGCTGCAGAAGCGGATGCGCACCAGTCGCACAATGCTCGCTGAGATTATTTCTTTGGCGCAGAAGCGGAGAGAAATACGGTGCGATGCAGCTCCGATCGAACTGGCGCGACTGATCCAGACGGTGGTCATAGGCTTTACGATGGCCTGGGCGTTGAATCCGGAGACGCACTTTCAGTCGAGCGCGAAAAAAACCTGGGATCTCATTTCGTCCAGTTTGCGGGCCGATACGATTCGGAGGGGCACAACGCGCAAGAGAAGCTGAGTTTTACGGGGCTCGAGCGTCATTTTCGGCGCCTCGCTGAGTCTTTCGAAGTCTGCATTTCATCCATTACTGTAAGGAATTAGGAGGAGGCCACCACGTGAACAGTCGTTTCTTCAGGTCGTTCCTCGCCCTAGCCTTTTTATTGCTCAGTTCAACGAGCATAGCATTCGCGCAGTTGGCTCCACCTGGATTGCCAAGCCCGCAGGCTGGGCCGTCGGCGACGCAATCGGGTTCGTCGAGCAATTCTTCGAGTGGCGGCGCGACGCAATCCCCGGCGGCGCCGCAGGCACAGAGCAATTTCTCCGGCAGCGTACCGGGAAAATTCGTCCCAGGAGTTTTGCCGGTCACACTCGAAGATGCGATCGAGCGCGGTTTGAAACAAAATCTAGGCGCGCTACTTTCGAATCAGGATGTGCAGGCCGCGCAGGGAACGCGGTGGCAACAATTGAGCGCGCTGCTGCCGCACATAAGTGCAAGTCCTCTGATAGACGTGTCGCAAGTAAACCTGAAAGAATTCGGCTTCACCTTTAATATCCCCGGCCAAAACGTTCCCAGCGTTGTGGGTCCTTTCTCATATTTTGACGCGCGCGCCTTCCTGAACCAGCAACTATTCGATTGGAAAGCGATCAACAAAACGCGTTCAGCGAACGCCAGCCTGAAATCTGCGGAGTACAGCTACAAGGATGCAAGGGATCTGGTGGTGCTCTCCGTGGGATTCAACTATCTGCAGGCAATCGCAGATGAGGCACGCATCGAAACCGCCGCTGCACAGGTGAAAACGGCACAGGCGCTCTACGATCAGGCGAACGACCGCTTCAACGCCGGAACCTCACCTGCGATCGATGCGTTGCGGGCCAAGGTGGAATTGCAAACGCGCCAACAGCAGTTGATTCAGGCGCGCAACGATCTCGCCATACAGAAATTGACGGTGGCGAGGGTGATTGGACTTGCGCCCGGGCAGCAGTTCGATTTGACGGATAAGTCGCCGTACGCGCCGCTTGAGGGAATCACGGTGGATGAAGCGCTGGCGCGCGCGTATGCGAATCGTTCTGATTACCAGGCGGCACTTTCGGACGTGAAGGCTATGGAATTGTCGCGCAAGGCGGCTGCAGCGGGCTACTACCCGTCTTTATCATTTGCGGCGGATTACGGCGTTGCGGGTCAGCATGCTTCGTCGAATCACGGTGTGTTCGACGTTCGCGGCACGCTGAATATCCCAATCTTCCAGGGCGGCAGTGTTCATGGAGACGTGCTGGAGGCGGACGCGCGGCTGCAGCAGAGCCGCGATCGCGCAGAAAATCTGCGGGCGCAGATCGATGCGGACGTACGCACGGCGCTTTTCAATTTGCAGTCCTCGTCTGATCAGGTTGCGGTGGCGCGAAGCAATATTGACCTCGCCGCTCAGACGCTGACGCAGTCGATCGATCGTTTCGCGGCTGGCGTTACCGATACTGTGGAAGTGGTGCAGTCGCAGGAAGCGGTGGCGAGTGCCAACGAGCGGTATATTTCGAGCCTCTACAACTTTAATTACTCCAAGATTTCTCTGGCCCGGGCCGTCGGACAGGCGGAATTGGGCGTGAAAGAGTACTTCAAAGGAAAATAATCATGGCACAGCGCACGGACCTGGAAGTTTCGCCAAATCCCCCAGCCACGCAAGAGCCGAATGCTCAGACTGCGCCGCCACAGTCCGAGACGCACTCGGCCGCGCCTCCGCCCTCTGGATCCGCGCGAAATCGGTTTCGCAGAAATCCTGCTACGCGGTGGCTGATCATTGGCGCTGTGCTCGTGCTGTTGATTGGCGGCTTTTTCGCCTGGCGCTATTTCGCGAGCTACGAGAGCACCGACGACGCACAAGTGGACGGCCACTTGATGCCCCTCAGCACGCGAATTTCCGGCTACATTCAAAAGGTAAATGTGGACGACAACCAGTATGTGAAGGCTGGGACGGTACTGGCGGAAATCGATCCACGGGACTATCAGGTGACGGCGGACCAGGCGCGCGCGAATTTAGCCGATGCCGAAGCGCAAGCCTCCTCTCTGGGCATCAACGTTCCAATCACATCGATCAGCACGACGAGCCAAACCTCCGCAAGCGAAGCCGACGTGGAAAACGCGAAGGCAGGCGTGGCGGGCGCTCAGCAGCAGTTTGACGCGGCAAAAGCTCAGCTCGCGCAAGCCCAGGCAAACGACGTCAAGGCGCAGGACGATCTCGTTCGGTACAAACAACTCGTCGATAAGCAGGAAGTTTCGCAACAGCAATACGATCAGGCATTGGCCGCCGCTCGGGCAAGCACCGCGACGGTCGCGTCCGCGGCGGCGTCCGCTTCGGCAGCGGAACAGCAAATTCATCAGGCTCGCGCGCGAGTCCTGCAGGCGGAAGCCAACTGGCGCGCTTCGCAGACCGGTCCGCAACAGGTGGCTGTGTCGCAAGCGCGTGCGCGCTCAGCGATTGCCACCGTTGCGCAAAAGCGAGCGGCGCTCGAACAGGCGGAACTGAATCTACAGTACACGAAGCTGATGGCGCCGGTGGATGGTGTGGTGATGAAGAACGCCGAAGTCGGCATGAACGTCCAGCCGGGACAACAACTGTTCACAATCGTTCCACTCAATGAAGTCTGGTTCACCGCAAATTTCAAAGAGACGCAGCTGAAATATATGAAGCCCGGGCAAGTGGCGAAAGTGCACGTGGATGCCAACGGCCGCGACTATAAGGGACATGTGGACAGCATTGCCGGCTCAAGCGGCGCACGCACCAGCTTGCTTCCCCCGGAAAATGCTACCGGCAACTACGTGAAAGTGGTGCAACGAGTGCCGGTGAAAATCGTGCTCGATCAGGGCGAAAACAGCGACCACTACTTGCGGCTGGGCATGTCCGTTGAACCGAAGGTCTATGTGAAATGAGCATCAGCGCGGCCATTTCGGCACCGCGCGAATTCGAGCGGCCCGCGGTAAACCCCTGGATTATTGCGCTCACGGTCACGCTGGCGACGTTCATGGAAGTGCTGGACACGAGCGTCGCGAATGTCGCGCTGCCCCACATTGCCGGCGGCCTTTCTGCCGGGCAGGATGAAGCCACCTGGGTCCTCACCTCCTACCTCGTCTCGAACGCAATCGTGTTGCCGATGAGCGGCTGGTTTTCCGCGTTGATTGGCCGCAAACGCTTTTACATGTCGTGCGTGGCGCTCTTCACGATCAGTTCGTGTCTCTGCGGTTTCGCCCCTTCTCTCGGCGCTCTGATTTTCTTCCGTGTGTTGCAAGGTGTGGGCGGTGGAGGACTGCAGCCGAGCGAGCAGGCGATTCTGGCGGATACCTTTCCGCCCAAGCAGAGGGGCATGGCGTTCGCCGTTTACGGAATGGCAGTGGTGTTCGCTCCTGCGATCGGCCCGACGCTTGGCGGATGGATTACGGACAATTTCTCGTGGCGCTGGATTTTCTTCATCAATATCCCGGTCGGACTCATTTCGCTGTTCCTCACCAACCGTTTGATTTCCGATCCTCCCTACATGAAACGCGAGAAAAAATCCGGATTCCGGATTGACTACATCGGCTTGGGCCTTCTCGCCCTCGGACTCGGCACGTTGCAGGTGGTGCTTGACAAGGGCCAGCGCGACGACTGGTTCGGTTCCCATTTCATTACCGCGATGACGATCGTCAGCGTGGTTGCGCTCATCGCCGTAATCATTTGGGAATGGCGGCACAAGGATCCGATTATCGATCTTCATCTTTTTCGCGACCGCTCGTTCGCCGTCGGAAATTTGCTGATGTTTATGGTTGGCTTCGCGTTGTTATCCAGCACGGTGCTGATTCCGCTATTTTTGCAGACCATCATGGGTTACACAGCCGAACAAGCCGGTCTGGCATTGATGCCCGGAGGATTCGCCATCATTCTGGCGATGCCGCTGGTGGGATACCTGCTCGGACATTACGACGCGCGGATCCTTTTGCTATTTGGCCTCACCGTTGTGGGCTTATCTCTTTTTCACATGACGAGTTTCGACGTGTCGATCGATTTTCGCACGGTTGCGATCGCCCGCGCATTCCAGGCCCTTGGCCTCGCGTTCCTGTTCGTTCCAATCAACACCGTCGCCTACGCTTTTCTGCCGAAAGACAAAAACAATGCGGCGTCGGGTCTGATCAACCTCGCGCGCAATGTAGGCGGCAGCGTGGGAATCTCGCTCGTGACCACGATGCTCGAGCGGCGCTCTCAATTCCATCAGAACCAGCTGGTGGACCACGTGAACTACGGAAGTGGCCGGCTGCACGCGATGATCAACGCCATGACGCATCTATTCGTCTCGCGCGGGTCGAGCAGCTACGAAGCTACGCATCAGGCGTACGGGATGGTCTCGAATCTCGTGAATCAACAGGCGACGATGCTCGCCTATATCGACAATTTCAAAATGTTAGGCGTCGCCGTCCTGGCGATGATTCCGTTTGTCTTCCTGATGAAAAAAGTGAAACCGGGCGGGCCGATGGCAGTACACTAACCTGCAGCGCAGGTCGGCATGCAGATCCGGATTGTCACCCTCGAACGGGAATATGGCAGCGGCGGAGCTAATATCGCGAAGCGCCTTGCGGCCCGGCTCGGCTGGAAGGTTTGGGACGAGGAGCTGACCGCGGAAATCGCGCGCGTCGCCAAGGTGGACCATCGAGCGGCGCTCCGTTGCGATGAACGCTGCGATTCCCTGCTTCATCGCCTCTTCAAGGTGTACGCGCGAGGAAGCTACGAGCGCACTCTACCGCTCGAAGGCGAATCGCAGATGTTTGACGCCGACCGGATGGTTGCCGTGTTGCACAAGGTAGTCGAGGATGTGGCTTCGCGCGGTAAGTCGGTGATCGTAGGACGTGGCGCGCCGTATATCCTGCGCAATCGGCTGGATGTCTTTCATGTTTTTATTTACGCGCCAGTCGAGGAAAAGATTCGCCGCATCATGAGCCTCGGAAAATCCGAAAAAGAGGCGGCGCAGCTTGTTGAGGAAGTGGACGCCGAACGAGCCGCGTTTATTCGCCATTACTTCGGCAAGGACTGGCCTCTACGTTCGCTCTACAACTTGATGATTAATTCGAAATTCGGCGACGAGCACACCGTGGAAACAATCGCCCAGGAAATCGCGCTTCTCGATGCGCGCGCCGTGCCACAAGCCGCCAGCAGGTAGCAGCAAACGCGATTTCCACTTCGCTGCTTGCCGTGTTTGGGGTCTTCTCGTACCCTGATTTCCTTCGCCCGTAGCGATTGTGACGACATGAGGAGTGTGCATGACCTGCGCGATTTGTGAAAAGCGGCCAGCGAAGCGGTTTTGCCCCGCAAAGGGCGAAAAGATCTGCGCGATTTGCTGCGGCGAAGGACGCGAAGTGACGATTGATTGCCCGATTGACTGTTCGTATTTGATCGCCGCTCACCGTTACGAGGCCGAGCATCGCAAGCCGACTCCGCGAGAGGAATTTCCTTATCCGGACGTTCAATTTCCGGTGGATTTCGTCTACGAGAAGTGGCCCGTTGTTGCGGGCCTCGGCGGCACCATTCATCGTTTTCAGATCGAGAACAAGGAATTAAATGATGCGGCAATCCTTGCGGCCCTCGAAGCGCTAGCGGAAACGCATCGCACGCTCGGCACTGGAATTTATTATGAGCGGCCGCCCGATGCCCCGGTCGCGCGGGCGCTGTATGGGCAGCTCGCGGCATTCCTGCAGGAGTTTAAGAAAGAAGAATCCGCTCGTGCAGGCTTTTCGACGCTAAAGGATTCGGAGATTTTTCAGTTGCTGGTGTTCCTCCTGCGTGTGGGAAAACAGGAGACGAACGGGCGTCCGCTGTCGCGGGCTTTTCTAGGTTTTCTTCGCGCGCGATTTCCGCTGCCTGATGAGGCGAAAATCGCTCAAGAAGCTTCGCGCATCATCATGCCGTAGCGGGTAGCCTTGGCGTCGCAACCTCAGGAGAGCCGGCGAGACGTCGGCGTTACGGAATTGCAATCGTGCCTCCTGCGCAGTCCTGCCGCTCCTTAACATCTCACTCACGTCGCGGCGTTCAAATCCAGCGCCAGCTGCGGCGAGCGCCATTCTTTGCTCGCGCTGTAGCGCTCCGGACGCGAGTTGAGACCGTATTTTCGGCGCAACTGTTCGAAGCGTGCAGAGATTTCCTTGCGATATTCCTCTGGGGCGTAGCCTTTGTGTTGGTACCATTGGCGATAGCGCTTGGCTAGCTTCGGGAATTTCGCATCGATGAACGGCAGAAATTGTTTCAGCGATGATGGCATTAGAAACAGCACGCTCGCCGCAATCCACTGCGCGCCTGCATCGCGGGCGGCGCGCGCCAATGCATCGAGATCTTCTTCGCGATCTGTCAAACCCGGCAACACAGGCATCGCGTTCACACCTGCATTGATTCCTGCTTCCCGCAATTCCGTTAGCGCAGCGAGGCGCAGGTCAGGTCGCGGCGCGCGCGGTTCAAGCATGCGCGCGAGGCGTGTGCGCAGCGTCGTCACCGTCATGTGAATCGTGATGGACGAGCGCTCGGAAATTCGCTTGATCACGTCAATATCGCGAACCACCTGATTCGATTTCGTCGTGATGGAAAGGCTCAGCCCCTCACGTTCCGCCATTTTTTCGAGGATCGCGCGAGTAGCGCCGAATTCCTTCTCAGCGGGCTGGTAAGGATCCGTCGCGGTGCCAATCGCGATGTGCTCGCCCCAGATTTTCTCGCTAGCCAGGTCGCGCTCGGCTAGCGGTCCGGCATTCTGCTTCACATAAATCTTCGACTCGAAATCTCCACCGTCCAGCTCCATATACTCGTGCGTATAGCGCGCATAGCAGTACTTGCAGCCAAACTCGCAGCCTCGATAGGGATTCACCGTCCAAGCGAATGGCACTCGCTCTGAATCGCAGTGGTTCAGGATCGAGCGGACGGGCAGCAGGAAATATTCCGTCCCGCGCTTGGTATCGGCGCAGGGGGAGGAAGCAGCGAGGCGTGCGATGCCGACCAGTTCCGTAGCAGGCTTCGTTCTCCGGTCGGGGACCGGAGTGGGCGCGGAAGCACTGCCAGGTGACTCACTATCGCCGTGGCGAGCGGCTGTGGGGAAAAGGGTGAGACTGGTCTGATTCGGCCGGCACCGGCGACGCGGGAGCATCGGCGGTTCGACTCGAAGTATGGGAAGAGTGGCCATTGCAAGCCTCGCTGCACGGGCATGATGATATTCGCTTTTTGTTCGCTGTGTCAAGCAGAATATTTCGCTTTTATTTCGCCTGTCCGCAAAGACAGGATGCCTCTGGGCACGTCCTCGGCCGAATCAAAATTGCCGCACCGGCGACCGGCTTATACTCGACGGATTGGCCGATAGGTGTAGATAGAAAGCGATTCGAGGTCTCTCCAACGTGGCCGAAGTCGGAATCCTGATCATCGACGACGATGTGGTGAGCCAGCGCGCGCTCAAAAACGTCCTCGATTCTGAAGGTTGGCGCGTGCGAATCGTCCCATTGGCCTCGCACGCGATGGCGGAGATCGCTAGCGGCGTCTGGAGCCTTGTAATCGTAAATGTTTCGCTTACCGACGTCCGAGGTCCGATTTTCACCACTCTGAAAGAACTGGCGCAAGGGCAAGCCGATGCCCCGCATGACGCCGAAATCGATGCTGCCAGGCCCAAGCGCATCCGCGTACTTTTCTTGGTGCCCGTCCTGGCCGCGAAGGAAACCCAACCGGTGCTCGAACGGGAGGGCCTCCCCTACTCGCTCAAGCCCTACCACCTGAACGAATTTCTCGAGAAAGTCGGCGATCTACTAGTGGAAGCGGGAGCGATAGCAGCCCCCATTCGTAGCATGGACTTCACCATCCGCCGGCGCCGTCACGGCTCTCGTTCCGCGCGCGATAAGCGCAGCGGCGCGATGTTCGCTTCCCGCGAGGACTACCAGATGAGCGAAGAAGAGCTAGTCGAGTTCGAGCACCAGGAAGAAGAAGACCGCAAGAAACGCGAAAAGCAGCAGAAGGACCGCGAACACCTCTAGCTAAAGGCCGTTACCGCCTAAGCCTGCACCCCGGATTCCCCTCAAAAAACCGTGCAAGGAAATCGCCCCGGCTCGTTCTCATCACCGAAGGCCGCGAAGTGGCTCCAGGCGGGGAGACCGGCCGAGGGGGACTCGTCATGGCACCCAGACCCAAAAGCAACAACGTCTTCGGAATACTCGCACTCTCCGCTCTCGCCCTGGCGGCGGGAGTAATTCTAATGACCAATGTCGACTCGAATGTTCGCGCTGCCTCCGGCGGCGATGGCGGTGACGAAAAATCCGCGCGAGGCTGGCGGCTCGGCGAAGCAGTCACTTATGAAAATCTCACCGTGTTTCCCGTGTACGCTTCGCAGCAAGCCGACACGAGCGCCTTCGCCACGCTCGATGAGGCGCTGGCTTCAGGCGACGCCATTGTCACCGAGCAGGGCAGCTATATGCGCCGCACTCGAGATGACGGAGGCGGTACAACTTCTTACGGCAGCGCGCAAGTGAATCAGCTAGTGCTCATCAATCGCGGCAAGCGTCCGCTGCTCCTTCTTGCAGGGGAAGTAGTTTCCGGTGGCAAACAGGATCGAGTGATCGGAAAAGATCGCATCGTTCCCATTGGAGCCGAGCCGCTTCCTCTCAGTGTCTTTTGCGTCGAGCACGGGCGTTGGACCGGCGGCTCGGATAAATTTCAGGCCTCCGGCACAATCGTGCATCCGAGCGTGCGGGAAAAAGCGGCTGTGGATCAAAGTCAGGCGCAAGTGTGGGCCGCCGTGCGCGGGGCTGCGCCGATGACAAGCGCTCGCAACGGTACCGCAGCGGGGGGAAGAACAACCGGGGCGCCCGCGGCAGCGAGAGCACCAGCGATTTCGCAAAGCGAAGTTAACTCAGTGATTGCTTCGAATGCTCCGACGATGTCGTACAAACAGATCTACGAATCACCCCGCGTAGGGAGATCCGTCGAGGAACTCGCAGGACAATTGCAAAAGCGGTTCGAGCGATCGACGAAAGATCATAATGTAGTCGGCGTGGTGGTGGCATTCGGCGGCGAAGTGGCCTGGAGCGACATTTTCGCTTCCTCGTCTCTATTCGAAACTTACTGGCCAAAACTTTTGCGGAGCTATGCCGTCGAAGCGCTCTCGCGGCCGGCGACGCGCGAAACTGCTTCGCTCGATGACGCACGCGACTTCTTGCGTCCAGCGAGCGGCCACGTGCGCGAAGAGACCGAGCCCGGTGTTTACCGCTGGCGCGAACGGACAGAAGGACCGGCAGCCGAAATCGAGATCGAGGCGCTGGAACCCAAGCCGGTTACGTTGCATTGGCTGAAGGTTCTGCGGGCGAGCTAATGAACCCCGGCTTTCATTTCGGGTGCGGAATTTCTGCGGCCGCGTCTCTTAGCGACCGAGGAGTTTCGCAAGCGCTTCGAGCTCGCCTTTGGCAAGGTCCAGGTAGATTTTCGCTTTCTGAACATCGGCGGCCTTCAAAGCGGAATCGGCCTGGTTCAAGTCGTTCTGGACCCTCTGTTGCGAAAAGGCAAGATCTTCGCGCGGTGTGGCCTGCTGTCTCTGAGCCGCTTCGATTCGATCCTTCATTGCGCGAGCGCGGTCGAAGAGACGGTCGCGTTCTTCACGTTCCAGCGCCACCAGATGCGCGGTTGCGTCTTCTGTCGCGCGCACGTCCTCTTCCGCAGCGCGCGCACTCACGCCAGACCGAGATGGTCGTTTGGCATCTTGCCGCTCGGTCGCAACCTGAGTATCGGCAGGTGGTGATGCATGCGAACCCGTGCCGGAAGGAGCAGAGGATTTGCGCGCAGGGGCGTGTTTTGTCGCACCTCCGCCGATGTCATGGACGACGCCGGATCCCGAATCAGCTTCTGGCTTTATTGACGGCGCCGGGCGGGATGCGGTACTCGACGGCCCCGGGGCGGGGTCGTTCGATGAAAAGAACGAACCGCTTTCACCCGGGCCAGGATGCAGCCATCGCGGAATCGCGTACTCGGCCGAGGCGAGGAGCACCACGACGCCAAGCGCCACCAGAATGCTCAGCATGGGGGTGCTCACTCTTCCCGTTTGTGTGCTGCCGCGTGACATTTTTTGCACCATGGTCGCGCACCAACCCCTGTCCGGCGCCCTTGGTTATCCCAAATGATAACCGACGCAAAAACCCGAGGCAACGCGCCGGGCGCTCCGACAATCTGACTTGGATGCAGAAAGCCGGCCTCCTGGCAAGGAATCAGAACGCTTATTTGCGGCAGCTGGAACCCAAGGGTTTTCTGGATCTTTTCGGATCAGTGGTGACAGGAAAAGTCCGGAAAATACGCAATGCGAAGTGAGCGCTGTTCCGACTTCACAGCATAGTTGGATTGGAAGGCATCAAGCGTCGAGGCTCGCGGGAATTGTTCGAAAAAATCGGCGGTGCCACTGTTCGAAACAGCGCCGCAACGGGAGTTGACATGCGAGTTGCTCTGACCTATTGTTTGCTCAAGATTCCGCGAAATGGCAGGAATCCTTCGAGTTTTTTGCCTTCTTTTTCGGATGAAGCCGCTTTCATCTTGAGCAATTCCGGTGACGGCTTCAAGGATGTGAATCGCGCCAGCTCGGCGCGTAGCCGCGTAATCGGGGCGCGGCGAAATTCGAGTTTCGGGGACGCTGCAAAATTCATAGCGGTGAAGCGGAGAAAAAAGTTCGGATGAATCAGGAGGCAGTGAAAATGAGTCTGGCCCATTTGAATCGAAAGCTTATTCAGTTGTCTGTTGTGTTGGTCGCTCTCATCCTCGTCCCCGGCATGGCTCGCGCTCAAAAGCATGGTGGCGGTGGCGGCGGAGGTGGCGGGTCGGCGCCGAAATCCGCGCCCGCACCCCACCCGTCATCAGGTGGTGGTGGAGGCCATCCTAGTAATGCGGGTGGCGGCGGTCACACCACCACAAACACTAGTGGTCATACCACCACGAATACGGGTGGCCACACTACCGCCTCGACGGCCGGACATACCACCACGACGACCGGCGGCCACACCACCACTACGACGGGTGGTCACACGACCACATCCACTGCGGGGCACACCACCACAACGACAGCAGGTCACACCACCACAACAACCGGCGGCAAGACCACGACAACTGCAGCTGGTGGTAAGACCACAACTACGGCTGGCGGTGGTAAGACCACGACGGCCGCAGCCGGCGGCAAGACCACGACCGCTGCAGCCGGTGGCAAGACCAATACTGCCGCGACAGGGGGGAAGACCAACACCGCAGCGGCCGGCGGCAAGGGCGGCGCTACGGCAGCAGGTGGTAAAGGTGGCGCGTCGAACACCAAAGGCGGCGCCGGTGGCGCTAGCAAGGCAGCAGCTCCCAAGACCGTCACCACCAAGAGCGGCGCAACAGCTCGCGTCAGCTCCAACGGACACGTAACCCAGGTTCACACGGCAAAAGGCGCGACGATCAACCGCAACGCTCACGGCGGTCGCACCGTCACGTCCGAGCACGTGAATGCGAAGGGCGAGCACGTGCGCACCGTTAGTACCGGCCGAGGCCGCGGATACTCCGACCGCCGATATACGCGCGGAGGCCGCTACTATTCGAACCGCACCTACTACTATCACGGTCACTATTATGCGTACGGCTACCGCGGCTATTACTACGGCGGATATTGCTGCTACTACGGCTATGTTCCCTCTTATTACTACGGCCCAGCTTTTTACGGTTGGGCGTACAACCCATGGGCGGCGCCGGTCGCTTACTCGTGGGGATGGGGTGGGGCGCCGTGGTACGGATACTATGGCTACTACTTCAATCCGTATCCGGTCTACGCCAGCGCAGCTCTATGGATGACCGACTACGTAATCAGTCAGAACCTGCAGGCTGCCTACGAGGCACAAGCTCAGGCAAAAGCGAATGCGGCTGCGGCGGCTAATGCGCAGGCCATGGGTGACTACGCCGGCGGCCAAACCGAGAATGCCGGCGGCGGAGACAACAGTGGGCCTGCTCTTACGCCCGAAGTGAAACAGGCAATCGCTGACGAAGTGCGCGCTCAGCTCGAAGCCGAAAAGGCTGCAGCTTCTAATCCACAGCCAGCTTCCGGAGGCGGAGCAGCTGCTGGCGGACAGCAGAGCGCTTCGAACGGGAACGCAGACCAGAAGGAGGAAGTGCCTGCCGCCCTCGATCCGAATCACCGCACGTTTATCGTTGCGACGATCCTTACCGAGCAGGCGCCAGACGGCTCGGACTGTTCTCTCTCGCCCGGCGATGTCGTGACCCGCATTGATGATAGTCCGGACGCGAACAAGAACGTCAAGGTCCTCGTCAGCAGCAGCCAGAAGGGCGATTGCAATTCAGGTTCGCAAGTGGCGATGGCTGTGGACGATCTGCAGGAGATGCACAACCACTTCCGCGAACAACTCGATCAGGGTCTCAAGACACTCGCCGAGAAACAGGGCAAAGATGGCATTCCTGCCGGCCCGAAGCCTGGCGGTCATGCGAATCCCGACGGGAAGGCGGAACCCGATCTCGACGTGGAAGCACAGCTGAATGATCAGCAGAAGGACGCCGACGCAGCCGAAACCGAAGTACAGCAAACGCAACAAGGCGGCGCGCAAGGCGGCAAGTAACGCGGTTGATTGAACGCGTGGTGCCGGACGCACATACGTCCGGCACTCCGCGACTCCGCTCCAAAAGTAACGCAGACCCTGACGATTCCGGACGGTTGAGACATTGCAAGAAACTCTTATAAGTGAGGTAGCTATGGTTTCGCGGAGAGCAATCGAATCAATCACGGTCGTAGCAATCTTATTTTCGTGTCTCGGGGCACTCCCTTGCCGAGCGGACCAGGCAGTTGGGCTCCAGAAACAGCTGGAAGCGAAGTACGCCATCACAAAGACCACCGCTGACAAAACCGACATTGTCACCGCCGGCTCCGTTCTCATTCTGGAAAAGGATCGGTTATTGATGTACGCCACCACCACAGGCGCGCCGCCGCAGAACACCTATAACAACGGCAAGCTCTCTGCCGGCGCTTTTGCAGCGCATGAGAAGGCGCAGAGTTTCGGAACATTCATCGGCCATCCTCCACCGAAGTCCGTCACTACGCGATATTACGTCACCGGAGAGAAGTTCTGGGTCACAAGAATCGACACTCTGGCCGACGGCGTCGTTTTCACGTTGTTCACTGATGCCGTCAATGACGTTCGTTACTATTGCACCCTCAAATTTGTTTACCCGCATGGCCAGACTCCCTCCGCCGACCAGGTGTTGAACATGGTCGGCGAAGTCCTTAAAGTCCAACAGGACGATTCGGCGGCTGCGGACAACAAGGGAGACCAGCAGCAGGCAGCGGCAGGCGGCCAGGATCAGGGACAGCAACAGCCAGCCGCCCAGCAAGACGCACAACCGGCTCAACCGCCTCCTACGATTCAATTGGGCCAGACGGAGGATGAAGTGGTCGGCTTGATTGGGCAGCCGGAAAAGAAAATCGCGCTCGGCTCCAAGGAGATTTTTGTTTACAAAGACATCAAAGTGACTTTTATAGGCGGTAAAGTAGCAGACGTCCAGTAAGACTCAGCGGACTTTCAGAATCGCGGGCATGCACAACGTGCCCGCGATTTTTTTTTTGCGGTGCCTGGCCTGACCAAGAGAGCTTGGCCTTCAGTAGCACAGGCATTCCTGCCTGTGCCCCAAGTTGGCGGGACCGCGCATGGGCGAAACGAGAAGCAAGAAAGATCGCGTTGGGTTACGTACCGCCGGCCTCTGGCCGGCCTTTTTTGAATTTGGTTTGTGCGCGAACGGCAAAACTGAACATCAGCAGGAGCTGACAATAATGCTCCACAACCAGTTTCTACTGACCTCTCACTGAACGTCGGCGACCTTGCCGCTTATGAAGATCACTTTCATATCCGGATAAAAGTAGATTTCCTTCGTACCCAGATTGACCTTTTTTTGCGGCGCTCCTAGAATGCCCACCACTTCATCCTCCGTCTGGCCCAGGGCGATGGTCTTGGTCGCTGCCGCTGGCGCCTGTCCCCCGGCCGCTGGAGCTTGCGGCGGGGCGGAATCCGCCGGCGCAGCCTCCTGAGTGGCGCTGTCATCCGTCACCACCTCGGCAATCGTCTTCATCATATTGTCCGCCGGTGGAAACGTGCCCTTCGAAACCGGAAATTTTAGCTGCCCAAAATAACGGACGTTATCAAACGGATCGCTGTAAAATAGAAGATAAACCCCGTCCTCTTTCATCTGGAAATCGGCCAGCCAAATTTTTTCGCCGCTAACGAACTTGCGCTGCGGAGTGTTGGCCACTTGCTGGCCCACAGAGCTCAATGACATGCTCCATGACATCGTGGCGCCCAGCCCCATGGAAATCGCGCCATTCTTATAAGTGTTCGTGGGCGAGGAATGTGCATCCATACTGCACATCAGCAGATTATCTTTGTGCAGCGTAAGAACGGTGCCTGCCTTGGCTACATCCGATCGGTCCGCCGTCAGCGTAGTTCGCTTAAATGCTGAGCTCAATCTCTTTTGAATTTCCGCTTTCTGATCCTGGCCAAACAGCGAAGGAGACGCGCCCGCCAACGCCAAAATCAGAATCAGGAAAATTCTTCTTCGCATGAGTGCCTCCACTGAAACCAAGATTCGTTATTATGGCCCGCTGGCAGCCCGATAACGTACACCGACCCGCCGCCAGATTTCAATTCTTCATCGGGTTCTCGAGCGCACTTTCTCTTAGCACTCCATTCTCATCAGCGTTCATCTTTGTCTGATCTACCTTCAGTAGCGTAGGCTTCCGCCTGCGCCGCACGTAACAAACTTCTCGGCTCAAAATGCTTGGCGCTCGTTAGTCGTGTTGCCGCCCGGCCACTTTCTCACCTCGCTCCGATCCGCCGTCGCTTCGAGCATCTCCGCAATCGTCATCATCGCGACGGGATGATTCGCCTCCCCGGCAATCTCCGCCAGCGGCACAAGCACAAACTTCCGCTCCGCCATGCGCGGATGAGGAATCTCGAGCCCCGGCCCTCTCACAATATCCGACCCGTACAGCAGAATATCCATGTCGATAAGCCGAGGCCCCTTCGGCACCACTCTCTCGCGCCCCATCTCGCGCTCGATCTCGAGCAGAGCCTCCATCAGTGGCTCGGGTGAAAGCTCCGTCTCCGCCTCAATCGCGCAATTCAAAAACCAGGGCTGCTCTCTTATCTCCAGCGGCTCGGTCTCATACAACGAAGACTCTTGCGTCACGCGCACTCCGCGCTTGCCCAGCGCCGCAATCGCTCGCGCAATATTCTCTGCGCGAGCCCCCATATTCGATCCCAGCGATAGGTACACTGTCGTCATCTAAGCGGAGCCTCGGGATTACTCAACGGCCCATCATACCCGCACATTTCAGTTCCCAAGCATTTGCTCCGCCCACGAACCTTCGTCGCGTATACTCTTCTAGACGTTAGTACCCCCTTCCTGAGGTGATTCATGCGCTGGACTCCTGGCGGCGTCAGCGGTGATATCGAAGATCGTCGCGACAGCAGTGGTGGCGGAGGATTCGGAGGCGGCGGCATCCCGTTCGGCATCGGCGGCCTTCTGGTTCTGCTCGTCCTGAGCTTCATTTTCAAGCGTGACCTGATCTCGCCTTTTCTTAATTCCGGCTCCCCAGGTGCCGCAACCGTCAGCCGCCCTGAGGATCCCGCGCGCAAAGCGGCCGAGTCGCGCGAAGTTCAGTTCGTCTCATTTGTCCTCGATGACGCGCAATCCGATTGGGACAAACTGATTCCCAATTATCGCCATGCCAAGCTGGTTCTCTTTCGCGACCAGACAAACTCGCCCTGCGGCCAGGCCGGAACGGCCACCGGCCCGTTCTACTGCCCCGGCGACGAAAAGGTCTATCTCGATCTCGGATTTTTCGACGAGCTCCGCAATCGCTTCGGCGCCTCCGGCGAATTCGCGCAGGCCTACGTGATCTCCCACGAAATCGGCCACCATGTGCAGAAAATCCTCGGCATCGAACGCACCGTCCGCGCCGAACAGCAGCGCAATCCCGGCGCTGCCAATCAGCTCTCCGTGCTTCTCGAACTGCAAGCCGATTGCCTCGCCGGCGTCTGGGGCAATTCCACCGAGCAGCGCAACTTGATCGATCAAAGCGACATCGCCTCCGCAATAAATGCCGCAGCCGCGGTAGGCGACGACCGACTCCAAAAACAGGCCACCGGCCGCGTGATGCCCGACAAATTCACCCACGGCACTTCCGCGCAGCGCACGCAGTGGTTCAAGACCGGCCTCACCTCCGGCAGCATCAAATCCTGCAACACATTTTCTTCGGGCCCATAAGAGACGAAAACTCGCGACCGCCGTCTAATCACGGCAGCTTAGCCCAAAACACCCGAGTGACTCGTCCGCTATGAACTGCTCCGGCTCTCAATGAACGCCCTGATCCGCGACCTCCGCTACGCGCTCCGAGCCCTCGCCAAAAATCCAGGCTTCTCGATCGCCGCAATCCTGTCTCTCGCCATCGGCATCGGCGCCAACACCTCCATCTTCAGCATTACCAGCGCGCTTCTTCTGCGCCCGCTTCCCTACAAAGACGCCAGCCAGCTCGTCATCCTCTGGAATCGCTCGCCCGGCCTCGGCATCACCCAGGATTGGTTTTCCACCGCGCAATATTTTGACGTCAAGAATGGCCACTCCGGCTTCGAAGACGCCGCCATCGCCTTCGGCACCAACGACAATCTCACCGGCAATGGCGACCCCGAGCGCATCGGCACAATTCGCATCTCCTCGAATCTTCTCCCGATGCTCGGCTATCGCGCCGCAATGGGTCGCCTGTTTTTCCCGGACGAAGATATCGCCGGACACAATCCCACCGCGATTCTCAGCTACGGCACCTGGACGCGCCGCTTCGGTTCCGACCCGCACATCCTCGGCAAAAAAATCGCCATCAACGGAACCCCGCGCGAAGTGGTCGGCATTCTCCCTAAGTCCTTCTCACTTCCGCGCGAAGTGATGCCCACTCTCTACGGCGCAGAAAATCAGGCGGAGATTCTCTTGCCATTTCCGATGAAGCCGGATGCTGCTCAAGATCGCGACCACGAAGACTACAACATCGTCGGCAAGCTCAAGCCCGGCGTCACCGTCGCACAAGCGCAAGCCGAAATGAACACACTCACCGCTCGCCTCCGCCAGGATCATCCTAAAGAATATCCGCCCAATGGCGGCCTCACCTTCGGAATCGTGCCGCTGCAGGAACAAGTCGTCGGCGACGCCCGCCGCACCTTGATAATTCTGCTCGGCGCCGTCGCGTTCGTTCTCTTGATCGCAAGCGCGAACGTCGCCAATCTCTTGCTCTCTCGCGCCGTCGCTCGCCGCAAAGAAATTGCCGTGCGCACAGCCTTGGGCGCCAGTGCTCGTCGCATCATTCGCCAATTGCTCACGGAAAGTATCCTGCTTGCGCTCTGCGGAGGCGCGCTGGGAATTATCTTCGCGATTTTGAGCGTCCACTGGATTCACGTGCTGGGCCCAAAGAGCGTCCCTCGATTGAGCGACATCGGCGTCGACCGCCAGGCTCTGCTCTTCACGTTGTCGCTCTCCGTGTTTTCTGGAATTCTCTTCGGCCTCGCTCCAGCCCTCCGCATCGCGCGCCTCGATATGCACGCCATACTGAGCGACGGCACGCGTGGTTCAGCCGGCACAGGCGCCGTATGGGGACGCGGCAATAATCTCCGCCGCCTCCTCGTCGTTTCCGAGCTCGCGCTCTCGGTCGTGCTGCTCATCGGTGCCGGCCTGCTGATTCGCAGCTTCGCGAGTCTTGAGAACGTAGCTCCCGGTTTCAACCCGCACAACGTCCTCACCCTCGAACTCACCACCAACGGTCTGCGCTACAAGGATCGCCCCACCGTCCTCGCCACCTACCGCCAGCTCAATGAACGCCTCGAGCGCATCCCCGGTGTCTCAGCCGCTGGCGCCGTCACATCGCTTCCGCTCAGCGAAATGTTTGCCTGGGGCCCCATCACCATCGAAGGACGCACCCCGCCCCCCGGCGAAAATTTCATCAACGCCGACGAACGCATCGTCAGCGGCCACTATTTCGAAGCGATGCAAATCCCGCTGCGCCAGGGCCGATTTTTCAACGACCTCGACACGCCCACCACGCAGAAAATCGCCATCATCGACGAATATTTTGCCCAGCAATACTGGCCGCGCGAAGATCCACTCGGGAAACAAATCCGCTCGGGTGGCCTCGATTCCAAAGAGCCGTGGATCACGATCGTCGGCGTGGTTGGCCGCGTGAAGCAGGACGCGCTCGATTCCGATCCGCGCATCGCTTTTTACTTTCCGCACTCGCAGTACACCACGCCCGCGATGAACGTCGTCTTGCGAAGCAATGTCGCGCCCGCCGCCCTCACCTCGGCCATAAAAAAAGAAATCCGCGAGCTCGACCCCGATCTCCCCATCTACAACGTGCGCACCATGGACGACCGCGTCCAGGAATCCCTGGCCCGCCGCCGCTTCTCAATGGTGATGTTGGGGCTTTTCGCCGCTCTCGCGCTGGCTCTCGCGACGATCGGCATCTACGGTGTGATGGCTTACATGGTGAATCAAGGCACGCGCGAAATCGGAATCCGCCTCGCGCTCGGCGCCACGCAAAAGAATATTCTTCAGCTGATCCTGCGCCAAGGAATGATTCTCGCTCTAACAGGTGTGGCCATCGGCCTAGCGGGTGCTTTCGCACTCACAAGGCTGATGCGCAGCCTGCTCTTCGGCGTGCGTTCCACAGACCCGCTGACCTTCGTCGCAATCGCCGCCCTGCTCTCGCTGATTGCGCTCCTAGCAAGTTACATCCCAGCCCGCCGCGCAGCCCGCATCGACCCCATGGTCTCCCTGCGCTGCGAATAATCACCAACACCGCATCGCCTCAAGTGGCACAGGCACTCTTGCCTGTGCGCCTTCCCTCGCAGCACCCGTTCAAAATCTCCAAGCACGCCCCCTCGCGAAAGCCACTACTCAGCCAGTCCCGATTTTCTGATGCCCGCCCCGCCGAATCACAACCCCGCTTTCGCCGCCGACAATTTATCCACCCGCCCCGAAAACTCCTCAACCTTGAAAATCGGCGGCGAACAAGCCCGCCCAGTGCAAACAAACGCCGCCGCCCGGCTCAACTGCGGATACCGCACATCCGGATTCGGCAATCGTCCCTCCCGCGCGTCCCACCATTCCACGCGTTTGTAACTCGAGGGATACCGCAACGCAGCCTGAAAAAGATTCTGTGCCACAGGGTCATCCTTCCGACCCACAATCGTCAAATGCAACGGCGCACTTCCCAACTCAAGATCGGCCAGCAACGCGCTTGACGCAGGCAGTCTGTACACAACCGGCGCCGCCGCAAGATATCGCATCGCCTGTTTCGCTAAATCCTCGTAGGCTGCATCGCCGGAATAGTGCGAAAGAAGATTCGCCGTGCGCGCCACCATCACGTTTTCATCGCGCAGAGGATGCGGCGTATAGCTCTTATCCGTCGGCGTCTTCGAAGTAAGAAAACCCGCGCCCTGCGCGTCGCGAAAACTCTTTCCGATGAACTTCATCGCGGCTTCCGCGCGCGCGAGCCACTCGCGATCACCCGTCGCACTGTAAAGCGCAAGAAACGCGCGTGCCATCGCCACGGAGTCGCCCAGATAAGGCCCGGCCGCATCCTTGCTCGAATGCCGGAAGCCGCCGCCAGGTAAAGCCCGGTCCGCGATGACCCATCGCGCGCTGCGCGTCGCGTCTTTCAGTACCTCGGTGTCGCCAGTCGCATCGTAAAGCGCCACAAGCCCCGCGATAGCCCAGCCGTTTTCGCGCGCATACTCGTGCTTGTCCACGCGCGGCACGCCCTGCTTTCGCCGAGCCGCATCGCCCAACGCGAAATACTCCGCGCTGTGATGTCCTTCGATCAAATCCGCGTCCTGGCTCGTGTAGAACGCGCCCTCCGGCGAAGTGAGAAAC
>Ga0210394_10002732_pt1 | contig 23664 bp, 23 predicted proteins | sample IncBWC12MmetaG_FD_160121 | JGI IMG/M metagenome (GOLD analysis project Ga0210394, IMG submission 160121) | Forest soil microbial communities from Barre Woods Harvard Forest LTER site, Petersham, Massachusetts, United States - Inc-BW-C-12-M | ecosystem: Environmental > Terrestrial > Soil >... | reverse complement strand
CAGCGTCCCACTTCGAGGTAGGATCCTTCTCGAGTGAACCGCAAGCGGCCAACAGCAGTACGCCGACGAGCGCAGCAATGCGCGCGCGGGCCCGGTTCGGTACGGCCGAACGGTGCACGCGGCCGTTGCAGATGAAGAGTTCCATGGGACCGCGGCATTATATCGGCCAGCCGCAGGAGTTGGCGCAGCCATTGCAAGAAGAGGACGATTCCGACACGCTCGAACTGGAGGTTTCGGGTGCGCTGCAGCTGACGGTGCCGTCCGACCACGGTGGTTGGCGGCTGGACCGTGCGATTGCGGCCAGTCTTCCGACCGTTTCCCGCACGCGCATTCAAGGTTGGATCGAGCAGGGTGGCGCGCGGATCAATTCGTCCGTGGCGCGCGCGCGTGATCGGGTCGCGGTGGGCGATCGCCTCCAGATCGACGTTCAGCAGCCGGCCGAAGCGGCGGCCTTCAAGCCGGAACCGATGCCGCTGGCGATCGTGCATGAGGACGACCAGCTGATCGTGATCGACAAGCCGGCCGGACTGGTTGTGCACCCGGGCGCGGGTAACTGGAGCGGGACCCTGCTGAACGGTCTGCTGGCCCACCATCCACCGCTGTCGGCGGTGCCGCGGGCCGGCATCGTGCATCGGCTCGATGCAGGCACTTCGGGACTGATGGTGGTTGCCAAGACGTTGCCGGCGCAACTCGATCTGACGCGCCAGCTGCAGCGGCGCACCATCCTGCGCGAGTACTGGGCGGTCGCCGTTGGCCTGGCGCCAAGCGGCGGAACCATCGACGCTGCGCTGTCGCGCGATCCGCGCAATCCGCTGCGATTCCGGACCAGCCGTTACGCGGGCGCGCGGGCGGCCAGGACGCACTATCAGCGCATTGCAACGTCCGAGCCCTCCGCTGGCCGGGTCGGAGTGACCTTAAGCTGGCTCGCTTGCCGTCTCGACACCGGCCGCACCCACCAGATCCGGGTGCACCTCGAATCGATCCGCCATCCGTTGCTGGGCGATCCGATGTACTCGAAGCACCGTCCCGCGGTGGCTGGCGTTGCGCTGGGATTGAAGCGCCAGGCGCTGCACGCGTGTCGTTTATCGCTCCAGCATCCGCGCGATGCAATCGCCATGACGTGGTTTCGCCCGCCTCCGGACGATCTGCGGGATCTGATGCGAGCGGTCGGTTTTGCCGTCGATCAACCGGTCGACGCATTCGGGCCGGAGGCGGCGCGATGAGCGACGCTGCTTCGGCGGTCAGTCAACCCGTCGGGGCGATCCCCACGGATTGGATCGTTCCCGACTGGCCCGCGCCGAAGGCGGTCCGAGCGTTCTTCACCACTCGTGGCGGTGGCGTATCGGAAGGCCCGTGGGGAGCCGGAGCGGGCGGAGGAATGAACCTGGGCTTCGGCGGCGGCGATCGGGCCGAGCACGTCGAGCTCAATCGCGCGCTGTTGAATACGTACCTGCCGGCACCGCCGCGCTGGCTGGCGTTGCAGCACGGGGTCGAAGTGGTTCGCGCCGAGCAGGTCGGATTGCAGGCACCCACGGCGGACGCGTCGACCGCGATCACACCGGGCGTTGTTTGTTGCGTGACGGTGGCCGACTGCCTGCCGGTGCTGCTGGCGGATCGGTCGGGCTCGGTGGTTGGCGCCGCGCACGCCGGGTGGCGGGGCCTGGCAGCCGGCGTCATTCAGGCGACCGTCATCCAGATGCGGCGGCGCGCGCGAGGGTCGATCGGACCCATCGACGCCTTCCTGGGGCCTTCGATCGGTCCCACCGCGTTCGAAGTGGGAGGCGAGGTGCTGGGCGCGATGGCTGATACGCTGCCCGAGGCTGAAGCCGCTTTCACCCGGCTGCCGAGTGGAAAGTTTCTGGCCGATCTGCCGGCGCTGGCCAAGCAGGCGCTGGCGCAGGTGGAAGTGATGTCGGTCTTCGGAGGGCACTGGTGCACGTTCCGCGATTCTGAGCGTTTCTACAGCTTCAGGCGTGATCGAGTCACCGGCCGCCATGCTGCGGTGATCTGGCTGCAGTCAGGCGGCTTGTCCGTTTGACATTGACGCGTCCAGGTCGCCACAATGAGAGTCGACGAGCGCAGAAGGGTTGTGGGCCCGCCTGGTCAATCCACCAAGCGCGGCTCCGTCAAATGACAATCGAGAAGCGGGCGAACGAACAAGCCGCCGAAGCCCCGCCGGCGGGCGACGCGTTTGGATTGGCGTCCTGGATGCGCTGGTGGATGAGCGCGACGCCACAGGCCCCAATGGTGCCCGGCCTGTCGATCTCACCGCAGCGGCTGGCCGAATTGCAGGGCAGCTACGTCAAGGCGATGACCGAGGTCTGGAACGATTTCGTGGCGCACCCTGACCGCGCGGCCGCTCCGATTCGCGACACGCGTTTTTCCGATCCGGCCTGGCAGGAGAATTCGCTCGCCTCGTTTGCGGCGCGCACCTACCTGGTCAACGCGGAGTTCATGAACGAGCTGGCCGCCAATGTGGAGGCCGATCCCAAGACCAGGGCGCGCATCCGCTTCGCGGTGTCCCAGTGGATCGATGCAGCGGCGCCTTCGAACTTTCTGGCGTTCAATCCGAAGGTCCAGAAGCGCCTGGTCGAGACCAAGGGCGGCAGCCTGACCGATGGCCTGCGCAATCTGCTGGACGACGTCGTCAAGGGCAAGATCTCGCAGACCGACGAGGCGGCCTTCGAGATCGGACGCAATGTGGCGACCAGCGAAGGCATGGTCGTGTTCGAGAACGATCTGATCCAACTGATCCAGTACAAACCGCTGACGAGCAAGGTGCGGGCTCGACCTTTCGTGATCGTGCCACCCTGCATCAACAAGTTCTACATCCTGGACCTGCAACCCGAAAACTCGTTCGTCCGATTCTGCGTCGAGCGCGGCAACACGGTGTTCATGGTGTCGTGGCGCAACCCCGGCAACGACCAGAGCAAAGTGACCTGGGACGACTACCTGGAGCGAGGAACGATCGCGGCGTTGAACGCGGTGCGCCGGATTTCGGGCGCCTCGAAAGTCAATGCGCTGGGCTTTTGCGTCGGCGGCACGCTGCTCGCCACCGCGGTCGCGGTGATGCGAGGGCGGGGTGATGATCCGCTCGCCAGCCTGACGCTGCTGACGTCGTTGCTGGACTTTTCGGACAGCGGGATCCTGGATATTTTCATCGACGAAACGCATGTCCGGATGCGTGAGCAGGCGATCGGCCAGGGCGGGATGATGCCGGGTCGCGACCTGGCCAACACGTTCTCGAGTCTTCGCCCCAACGATCTGGTATGGAACTACGTCGTCAACAATTATCTGGAAGGTCGGGCGCCGCCTGCGTTCGATCTGCTGTACTGGAACAGCGACAGCACTAATCTGCCCGGTCCGATGTACACCTGGTACCTGCGCAATACGTATCTGGAAAACAACCTGGTCGTGCCGGGCAAAGTCTCATGCAGCGGTGTTCCGGTCGACCTGGGCTCGATCGCAGCGCCAACCTACGTGTTTGCGGCACGCGAGGACCACATCGTTCCGTGGAAGGGCGCGTACGCTTCTGCCCAGGCGTTGACCGGCGTGGCTGGTGGCGACCTTCAATTCGTGCTCGGAGCGAGCGGTCATATTGCGGGTACGATCAATTCTGCGTCGAAGAACCGGCGCAATTATTGGGTCGACCAGCAGCCGGTGCTGCCGCCCACGGCCGATGAATGGTTTGATGGTGCGAAGGAAGTGCCCGGAAGCTGGTGGACACACTGGGACCGCTGGCTGGCAGGGTTTGCGGATGGAGAGGTCGACGCGCCTGGCGCCTATGGTGGCAATCAATATTCGCCGATCGAACCGGCGCCAGGTCGGTATGTGATGCAGAAAGCTCAGGATGTAACCGCAGGAGGCTGAACAATGCAGCAAGCCGTAATTGTTTCCGCAACCCGGACCGCGATCGGCAAATTCAGCGGCACCTTGGCCCGTATCAGCGCGCCCGAGCTTGGCGCGTTGGTGATCACCGAGGCTTTGAAAAGGGCCAAGCTCGCTCCCGAGCAGGTCGATGAAGTCATCTTTGGACAGGTGCTGACGGCGGGCTCCGGACAGAATCCGGCGCGGCAGGCCTCCATCAAGGCAGGGCTGCCGGTTGCGATCCCGTCGATGACGATCAACATGGTGTGCGGCAGCGGCCTGCGGGCGGTGATGCTGGCGGCACAGGCGATCGGCAACGGGGACGCCGATGTGGTGGTCGCCGGTGGCCAGGAGAACATGACGCTCGCGCCCCACGTGCTGCTGGGGTCGCGCGAAGGCTTCCGGATGGGGGACGCGAAACTGATCGACAGCATGATCGTCGACGGTCTGTGGGACGTGTACAACCGCTACCACATGGGGATCACCGCCGAGAACGTCGCCAAGGAGTACAGCATCTCGCGCGCGACGCAGGACGAGTTCGCGGTGGCGTCGCAGCGCAAGGCGCAGGCGGCGCGTGAAGCCGGGCGCTTTCGCGAGGAGATCGTTGCGGTTCCAATCCCGCAGCGCAAAGGAGACCCGGTGCCGTTCGTCGACGACGAGTTCATCCGCGCCGATGCCACCGTCGAGGGGATGGCGGCGTTGAAGCCCGCCTTCGACAAGGAGGGCAGCGTGACGGCGGGCAATGCGTCCGGCATCAACGACGGAGCTGCCGCCGTGGTGGTCACATCGGAGGCTCGCGCCAAGTCGCTCGGGATGCCGGTGCTGGCTCGCATCAAGGCGTTCGGCACGGCCGGCGTCGATCCGAAGGTGATGGGCATGGGCCCGGTGCCGTCTTCGCGCAAGGCACTGCAACGGGCGGGTTGGAAACCGGCCGACCTGGATCTGATGGAGATCAACGAGGCGTTCGCCGCCCAGGCCTGTGCGGTCAACAAGGAGATGGGCTGGGATACGAGCAAGATCAACGTGAACGGAGGCGCGATCGCGCTGGGCCATCCGATCGGGGCTTCCGGGTGCCGCATCCTGGTCACGCTGCTGCACGAGATGAAACGGCGCGACGCCAAGCGCGGGCTGGCCTCGCTGTGTATCGGGGGTGGAATGGGTGTGGCGTTGGCGGTTGAGCGCGGTTAAAGAGAACCAGCGAGGAGACACAGGATGAAAAGGGTCGCTTACGTGACCGGGGGCATGGGCGGCATCGGCACCGCCATCTGCCGCAAGTTTCATGAGATGGACTACATCGTGATCGCCGGCTGCGGTCCGACCCGCGACCATGCCAAGTGGCTCGCAGAGCAGGCCGCGACCGGCTATCGCTTTACCGCTTCGGTCGGCAATGTCGCCGATTGGGATTCGACCAAAGCCGCGTTCGAGCGGGCCCAGAAGGAAGTCGGCCTGATCGATATCCTGGTGAACAATGCCGGTATCACGCGCGACGGCGTGTTCCGCAAGATGGCGCTGGCCGATTGGCGGGCCGTGATCGACACCAACCTGAACAGCCTGTTCAACGTGACCAAGCAGGTGATCGAGGGGATGTACGAGCGCAGCTGGGGCCGAATCATCAACATTTCCTCGATCAACGGCGAAAAGGGCCAGTTCGGTCAGAGCAACTATTCGGCGGCCAAGGCCGGCATGCACGGATTCACGATGTCCCTTGCGCAGGAGGTCGCCAGCAAGGGCATCACGGTGAACACCGTCTCCCCCGGCTACATTGCGACGGACATGGTGATGGCGGTGCGCGAAGATGTCCGGGAAAAGATCATCCAGACGATCCCCGTCAAGCGGTTTGGCAGGGCTGAAGAGATCGCGTCGGTCGTGGGCTGGCTGACCACCGACGACGCCGGCTTCACGACGGGGGCGGACTTCTCGTGCAATGGTGGTATGCACATGGGGTGATGGTGCCGGCGCACGCGGTCGCCTGAGCCTGTAGAATCCGAAGCGGTTCCGCAGTACCGAGCGCTGTACTTCGGGTACGGCGCCGGTACCGCCCCAGACAGGATCCGAGCAACATGGCAAGTGCACGCTTGATCAAGAAGTATCCGAACCGGCGTCTGTACGACACCCAAACCAGCACCTACATCACGCTGGCCGACGTTAAGCAACTCGTGATCGACCAGGAAGAATTCCAGGTCGTCGATGCGAAGTCCACCGAAGATCTGACCCGCCAGATCCTGCTGCAGATCATTCTGGAGGAGGAGCAGGCCGGGATGCCGATGTTCACGTCCCCGATGCTGTCGCAGATCATCCGTTTCTATGGCAATGCGATGCAGGGGATCATGGGCTCGTACCTGGAGAAGAACATCCAGGCCTTCATCGACATCCAGCGCAAGCTGCAGGAGCAGAGCCGCGCCTTCTACGACACGAACAAGATCGGTCCCGAAGCCTGGACGCAGTTCGTCAACATGCAGGCACCGATGATCCAGTCGATGATGTCCAACTACATCGAGCAGAGCAAGAACCTGTTCGTGCAGATGCAGGAGAACATGCAGAACCAGACCCGGTCGATGTTCTCGACGTTTCCGTTCGGCGCTCCGACCACGACCGACAAGAAGAGCGGGTGAGCAGCGTTGCCCAGGGAAGTTGGGTAGAAATGACCCGAACGGCCCCTCACCCCCGGCCCCTCTCCCCAAGGGGAGAGGGGAGAGCAACCGTCCGACCTCATTGAGCGCCGCAGGTCGCAAGTCGTCGCGCCCGGCGGGCCCGCCTGCGATAGGGTTCGTTTCGCTCGGCTGCCCCAAGGCGCTGGTCGACTCCGAGCGGATCCTGAGCCAGCTGCGGGCCGAGGGCTATGCGATCAGCCCGACCTACCGCGACGCCGACCTGGTGGTCGTCAACACCTGCGGCTTCATCGATGCCGCGGTCGAAGAGTCCCTGGATGCGATCGGCGAGGCGCTTTCGGAAAACGGGCGCGTGATCGTCACGGGGTGCCTGGGCGCGCGCCGGCAGGCGGACGGCGAGCGCCTGGTGCAGCAGGTGCACCCCAGCGTGCTGGCGGTGACCGGCCCGCAAGCCACCGACGAGGTGCTGCAGGCGGTCCACGCCCACCTGCCGCGTCCTCATGAGCCGTTCGCCGACCTGATCCCGCCGGCCGGCGTAAAGCTGACGCCTCGCCACTACGCGTACCTGAAGATCGCCGAGGGGTGCAACCAGAGCTGCACGTTCTGCGTCATTCCTTCGATGCGCGGCAAGCTCGTGTCGCGACCGATCGGCGAAGTGGTCACCGAGGCGGGACGCCTGGTGCAGCAAGGGGTGCGCGAGCTGCTGATCGTGTCGCAGGACACCGGCGCCTATGGCGTGGATCTGCGGCACCGGACCGATTTCGTCGAGGGCAGGCCGGTCCGGACCCACCTGAAGAATCTCGTGATGGAGCTGGCGCGCTTTGGCGCCTGGGTGCGGCTGCATTACGTCTATCCATACCCGCATATCGATGAGCTGGTCCCGCTGATGTCCGAGGGACACGTCCTCCCGTACCTGGATGTGCCGTTCCAGCATGCGCATCCGAGAATCCTGCGCCTGATGCGGCGTCCGGCCAATGCGGAGCGCAACATCGACCGGATCCGCGCGTGGCGCGCCCAGTGCCCGGAGCTGACGGTCCGCAGCACGTTCATCACCGGGTTCCCGGGCGAGACCGAGCAGGAATTCGAGACGCTGCTGGAGTTCATTCGAGAGGCCCAGCTGGACCGGGTCGGCTGCTTCGCGTATTCGCCGGTGCAGGGTGCCGCGGCCAACGAGCTATCCGATCCTGTCCCTGAGCCGCTCCGGGAGGAGCGCAAAGCCCGGCTGATGCAGTTGCAGGCGGAAGTGTCGCGCGCGCGGTTGGCGGCTCGAATCGGCCGTGTCGAGCAGGTCGTCATCGATCAGACGACGCCCGAGGGCGGTGTCGGGCGGACCCGTTTCGAGGCGCCAGAGATCGACGGGGTGGTGCGCGTGACAGCCGAACGGCCGATGCCGGCCGGCGCCGTGTGTCATGCGCGTATCGTGGGCGCAGATGAGCACGATCTGGCCGCCGTGCTGGTGAGTCAGGCGAGCTAGGTCGCTTGCGTCGGGAGGCCTCATGAGAGAAGTCGTGGTCGCCAGCGGTGTTCGAACCGCGGTCGGAACGTTCGGCGGAAGCCTGAAGGATTTCTCGCCAAGTCAGCTCGGCGCGATCGTGATCCGCGAGGCGCTGTCTCGCGCGGCGGTGGCCGGCGCCGACGTGGGGCACGTCGTGTTCGGCAACGTCGTGCACACGGAGCCGCGCGACATGTACCTGGCGCGGGTCGCGGCGGTCGAAGGTGGAGTTGCGCATGCAACGCCGTGCCTGACCGTGAACCGCCTGTGCGGAAGCGGCTTGCAGGCGATCGTGTCGGCGGCGCAGACCATTTTGCTCGGAGATGCCGACATTGCGATTGGTGGCGGCGCCGAGTGCATGTCGCGGGCGCCTTACGCGGTGCCCGCAGCGCGCTGGGGGCAACGGATGGGCGATGCCGCGGTGATCGACATGATGGTGGCGGCATTGCACGACCCGTTCCATTCGATCCATATGGGCGTTACGGCTGAAAACGTCGCCGCCCAGTTCGGCATCAGCCGCGCGCAGCAGGATCAGCTGGCGCTCGAAAGCCATCGCCGCGCGACCCAGGCGATCGACCAGGGTCGCTTCAAGTCGCAGATCGTGCCGATCGAGGTCCGCAGCAGGCGAGGCGATATCACGTTCGACACCGACGAGCACGTTCGCCGCGACGTGAGCATCGAGGATCTGGCCAAACTGAAACCGGTGTTTGCGAAGGACAGCGGCACCGTGACAGCGGGCAATGCCTCGGGCATCAACGATGGAGCTGGCGCGGTCGTGCTGATGGAACGCGAGGTGGCGCGCAAGCGCGGCACCAAGCTGCTGGGGCGACTGGTTGCCTACGGGCACGCCGGGGTCGATCCGAAGATCATGGGGATCGGACCGGTCCCCGCCACGCGGATCGCGCTCGAGAAGGCCGGGCTGAAACTCGACCAGATGGACGTGATCGAAGCCAACGAGGCGTTCGCGGCTCAGGCGTGCGCGGTCACCAAGGAGCTCGGTGCCGATCCGGCCAAGGTGAATCCGAACGGCAGCGGAATCTCGCTGGGCCACCCCATCGGCGCCACCGGCGCGGTCATCACGATCAAGGCGCTGCACGAGCTGCATCGAGTTGAGGGACGCTACGCGCTCGTCACGATGTGCATCGGCGGCGGCCAGGGGATCGCGGCGATCTTCGAGCGGATCTGATCTTCGGTCACCGTCACCGTCCCTTCCCGCAAAGTGCGAGACGGGGCCCCGAGCGGCTCCGTGACTTTTATCTCTTCGTTCTGATCGGCTGGGGGAGCAAGGAGGGGGCCAGCCCAGCCGCCTCGTTCTCTTCCTCTTGCCTTATCCGGCCGCAGGCCGGATAAGGGCGGTGTCGGTAAACCACTCGAGCACGCCGTCCAGCCCGCTGTAGTCGAGCGCGTACGCCGCACGTTCGCGCACGAGCGGCTTGGCGTGGTAGGCGACGCCGATGCCGGCCAGTTCCAGCATCGGCAGATCGTTGGCGCCATCGCCGATCGCGATCGCTTCGGCTGTCCGGCAATTGGCTTCGGCGCAAACGCGCTTCAGCGCATCGGCCTTACCCTGTGCATCGACCAGAACATCGGGGGTTGCGCCGGGACCGTGCACGATCCCGGTGAGCCGCCCGTCGCGGATCTCGACTGCATTGGCGCTGAGGGCGTCGATGCCGAGGCGGCGCTGCAGGATATTGGCGAAGGTGTCGAAGCCCCCGGTTACCAGCAGGCTGCGCAGCCCAGCCTGTTTCGCCGCCTGAAGCAGGCGTTCCGCGCCCGGCGACAGCCGCATCCGCTGCCGCGCGACTTCGTGCAGCAGCGACTCGTCGACGCCGGCCAGCAGGGCGACTCGCTGCCGCAGGCTGTCCGAATAGTCACCGCGTTGCCCCTGCATCGCGGCCGCGGTGATGGCGGCCACTTGCGGCCCCACGCCCGCCAGTTGCGCCACCTCGTCGATGCCTTCGATCTGAATCAGAGTCGAATCCATGTCGAGCGCCAGCACCCGCAGTTCCGACAGCATCATGTGGGGCCGCACCAGCGCAGCATCGCAACGCCAGGTCGCGGCCAGGAGGCTCACTTGCGCAGCAACGTCGGTCGATCGGCCGACTCCGACCAGGCGCACGGAAGCGGCCTGCCGGTGCAGCGGGGCCGCCGGGAACCGGGCGCGAAAGGCGGCAACTGCAGCCGCAGAAAGGTCCGGAGCCTGAACGATCAGATCGGCCGGCTCCGGCCGGCCGGTCACGCCAGCTCCTTCAACAGGCGATGCAATTCCTGCAGCCGGTTTTCGATCTGGGGTGTCGCGACGCTCAGGCGGAGCCGGTCCTGTCCGGCCAGTCGCAACCGCTTGTCGCGCTGGAGCAGCTGTATCACGCGGGCTGGATCGACCGGCGTGTCGGTGCCGAATTGCAACGCGATCGAATCCGAGGAAGCATCGATCTTGCGCACCCCCAGGCGCTGTGCCACCAATCGGAGCCGGTGCGTCTCCAGCAGGGCCCGAGCGGCCGGGGGCAGCCTGCCGAAACGGTCGATCAGCTCCTCGCGCAGCGCGTCCAAGCTCGCTTCGTCCTCGCACGAGGCCAGCTTCTTGTAAAGCGAGAGGCGCTGGTGAACGTCTCCGACGAAGTCGCTGGGCAGCAAGGCTGGGGTGTGCAGATTGATTTCGGTCACCACCCCCAGCGGCTGCAGCAGATCCGGTTCGCGCCCGTTGCGCAGCGCCCGCACCGCGGCGTTCAACATTTGCGTATACAAGTCGAATCCGACTTCCTGCAGGTTGCCCGACTGCGCCTCACCCAGAACTTCGCCTGCGCCGCGGATCTCCAGATCGTGCATGGCCAGGTAAAAGCCGCTGCCCAACTCCTCCAGGTTCTGGATCGCTTCCAGTCGCTTTTCGGCGTTGCGGGTCAGTCCGTCCTCCGAGGGCACCATCAGGTAGGCGTAGGCCTGGTGATGCGAGCGGCCGACCCGGCCACGCAGCTGGTGCAGCTGCGCCAGGCCGAAGCGGTCGGCGCGGTGGATCAGGATCGTGTTCGCGGTCGGCACGTCGATGCCGGTCTCGATGATCGTCGTGCACAGCAGCAGATTGAAGCGCTGCTGATAAAAATCCCGCATCACATGCTCGAGCTCACGCTCGGGCATCTGACCGTGAGCGATCTGGATGCGCGCTTCCGGGACCAACTCGGCCAGCAGGCGCCGCCGCTGCTCGATCGTCTCGACCGCGTTGTGCAGGAAATAGATCTGACCTCCACGCTTGAGCTCTCGCAGGCAGGCCTCGCGGATCAATCCGCGGCTCTCCGGGGACACGAAGGTCTTGATGGCCAGGCGCCGCTGCGGCGCGGTGGCGATCACCGAGAAGTCGCGAATTCCTTCGAGCGACAGGGCCAGGGTGCGGGGAATCGGCGTGGCGGTCAGCGTCAAGACATCGACTTCGGCGCGCAGCGCTTTCAGTCTCTCCTTCTGGCGCACGCCGAAGCGGTGCTCCTCGTCGATGATCGCCAGGCCGAGCCGCGCGAACCGCACCTCGGACGACAGCAGCTTGTGCGTGCCGATCGCGATGTCGACGGTGCCGTCGGCCAGCCCCGCCAGGATCTGGCTGATTTCGCGGGCCGAGCGGAAGCGCGACAGTTCAGCAATCTTCACGGGCCATTGCGAGAAGCGGTCGCGGAAGGTCTGAACGTGCTGTTCGGCCAGCAGCGTGGTCGGGCACAGCACGGCGACCTGGCGGCTGTCGGCGACGGCCCCAAAGGCGGCGCGCAGCGCCACCTCGGTCTTTCCGAAGCCCACGTCGCCGCACACCAGCCGATCCATCGGGAAGCCGGCGCGCATGTCCTTCAGTACCGCCTCGATCGCGGCGCGCTGGTCGGGCGTTTCCTCGAAGCCGAACCCGTCAGCGAACGCCTGGTAGTCGCGCTCCGAGAACTGGAATGCGTGGCCCTTGCGCGCGGCGCGCGTGGCGTACAGGTTCAACAATTCGGCGGCCGTGTCCCGCACCTGGCGGGCGGCGCGGCGCCGCGCCCGGTCCCATTCGGCGGCACCCAGGACATGCAGGGGCGCTGCGTCCGGATCGGCCCCGATATAGCGCCCGATCAGATGCAGCTGCGCGACGGGCACATACAGCTTGGTGTCGTTTGCATATTGCAGGTGCAGAAACTCGGTCGGTCCTTCGCCCAGATCCAGCGTCTCCAGCCCGAGGTAGCGTCCGATCCCGTGCTCGATGTGCACGACCGGATCGCCCGCCCGAAGCTCGGCCAGATCACGCACCACCGCATCGACGTTGGTTGCGCGGTCGCGCTGGGTGCGGCGCTGGCGACGCGGGCTCGCCGCGTACAGCTCGGCCTCGGTGATGATTGCGAGGCCGGCGCCTGGCGACGAGAACCCCTGATGCAGTGGCGCGGTTCCCAGCATCAGCCGCGCCTCGGACTGGGTGAAGTCTTCGAAGCGCTCGCATTCGGAGAAAGCCAGGTGGGAGTCGGACAGCAGCTGCGAGATGGTGTCGCGCCGTCCGGCCGAATCGGCCACCAGCAGCACGCGGCCCGCAAACTGATCGGACCAGCGGTGCAGGGTCTCGAGCGGGTCGGTGCTCCTGCGATCGACCGCCAACGCAGGCAGCGCCTCGAAGTCCGGATGATCGGAGTCGGACAGAGCGAGTCGAGCCAGCGGTTTGAACTGCAGGAACAGCTGTTCGACCGGCAGGTACAGTCGGTCGGGCGACAGGCACGGCCGCTCGGCGTCGCGCGACAGAAAACCGTAGCGTTCGTTTGTCTCGTTCCAGAAACGCCGCGCCGATGCTTCAACAGCGCCATGCAGCACGATGCGCGACTCGCCGTGCAGATAGTCGGTCAGCGTTGCGGTTTGGTTGAAAAACAGAGGCAGGTAGTACTCGATCCCGGCTCCGGCGATGCCGTTGCCGACGTCGCGGTACAGCGGCGCGCGGCTCGGATCGCCCTCGAACACGTCACGCCATCGGCCGCGGAAGGCGGCGCGCGCCGGCTCGTCGAACGGAAACTCGCGCCCGGGCAGCAGGCGGACCTCGGGCACGGGGTAGATGCTGCGCTGGCTGTCGGGATCGAATGCGCGGATCGTCTCGACCACGTCATCGAGCAGATCCAGCCGCAGCGGCAGCGTCGCCCCGGTCGGAAAGAAGTCGATCAGGCCGCCTCGTAACGAGAATTCGCCCGGGCCGACCACCTGGGACACCGCGTGATAGCCCGCCAGCGCAAGCTGGGAGCGCAGTTGCTCCAGGTCGATTCGCTGCCCTTGCTGGAGGCGGAACGTGCGGGCCGCGACGAACGAGGGCGGGGTGAGCCGTTGCATCGCGGTGCTGGCCGCGATCAGCAGCACGTCGATGCTGGCCCTTGCGCCACCCTCCTTCGCGCTGCGCGCTTCGGTGGGCCTGTCCGCCGAAGCGTTGATCATCAGGCGATAGAGCGTCTCGATCCGCTCCGATACCAGGTCCGGATGCGGCGACAGAATGTCGTACGGAAGTGTTTCCCAGTCGGGAAACGCTCGCACGGACAGGTCGGGCTCGAAGTAAGGCAGCTCCTCCGACAGCCGGTGCACGTCCAGAGCGTCGGCGCATACGACGACGATCTGGTGGCCCTGCTGTCGGTCGCGCATGGCCAGCTTCGCGAGCAGCAGCGAGTCGCCGGACCCGGCGGGTCGGCCGATCGCGAAGCGCTCGCCCGCCTTCAGTGTCGGCAGCGCAAATTCGGCGCGGGTCGAAGTGGCCTCGATCATGGCGTGCGAGAATTGATCCGACGGCGCGTCCGTTCGCGTTTCGATTGCGTCAGGCGGCGCAGCGGCACCCACGATAACACCGCATTCCGAGTCCACCCGTGACCATCCGCTTCTTCGGTTTGATTCCGGCAGCCGGCCACGGTTCCCGGATGGGGGCCGATACTCCGAAGCAGTACCTGCGGCTCGGATCGCGCACGCTGCTCGAGCACTCCGTGGCAGCGCTGATGTCGGATCCGCGCGTGGAGCGCGTCCTGGTCGTGGTGTCGCCCCATGACCGGCACGCGGCGGACCTGCCTTTTCCAAACGGCGTGCGCCTGGCGCCGGTCGGTGGGGCTTGCCGCGCCGAAAGCGTTCGAAATGGGCTGCTCGCGCTCGCGGCCGAAGTGGAAAACGATGATCGAGTGCTGGTGCATGATGCGGCGCGGCCCTGCTTGTCGGTTCAGGACCTGTCGGCGCTGATCGATGCGGTGGGCACGCGCGAAGCGGGGGGTCTGTTGGCGGCGCCGCTTTCGGACACGCTGAAACGGGTCGATGGGACGGCCGTGATCGAGACGCTTGAACGGACCGCGCTGTGGCGGGCGCAGACGCCACAACTGTTTCCTTTCGGTATCCTGCTGCGCGCGCTCCAGAGCTGTCGGGATCTGCATGCGGTGACCGACGAGTCGAGCGCCGTGGAGCAGCTCGGGCTCAGGCCGCAGGTCGTCAATGCGATCGACGCCAACTTGAAGCTGACAACTCCCGACGACTGGCCTCTGGCGGAGGCGATACTGAAGGCGAGCAAACGATGGTAGACCCGGTTCGGATCGGGCAGGGGTTCGACGTGCATGCGCTGGTGCCCGGCCGGCGATTGCTGCTGGGCGGGATATCGATCGAGCACGAGAAGGGGCTGCTGGGACACTCGGATGCGGACGTATTGCTGCACGCGATTGCCGACGCCCTGCTCGGGGCAGCCGGCCTCGGCGATATCGGGAGGTTCTTCCCCGACACGGACCCGAAGTATCGTGGCGCCGACAGCGGCGCGCTGCTGTCCGAAGTGATGCAGCGGGTTCAGCAGCAGGGCTGGCGCGTCGGCAATCTGGATTGCGTTGTGATCGCCGAGCAGCCCAGGATCGCGCCGCACGTCGAGGCGATCCGCGTTTCGATCGCTCGCTTGCTGAATACGGAGCCCGAGCGCGTCAGCGTCAAGGGCAAGACGACCGAACGGTTGGGCTTTATCGGACGCGGCGAAGCGATCGCCGCCAGCGCCGTCGTGCTGCTTTTTGCCTCATGAATTTCGGCTGGTGAGCCTGATGCTGGAGGCGGTCGATCTGCAGTGCGAGCGCGGCCATCGGCGACTGTTCGATCGGCTCTCGTTCGCAGTCACGGCTGGCCAATGCACACAAATCGTCGGCGATAACGGAGCCGGCAAGACGAGCCTGCTGCGGATACTGTGCGGCCTGCTGCGGCCGACCCACGGCGAAGTTCGTTGGCACGGGCGGCGCATCGACCGGGTGCGCGACGAGTACGGAGCGGATCTGGCCTACGTCGGTCACCTGAACGGTGTGAAGGATGACCTGACGGCGGCCGAAAACCTGCGCACCTGGGCCGCGTCGTGCGGACTGAACGTCGGCGGCGACCAGGTGGCCGAGGCCTTGCGCCTTTTTTCGATCGACCAGTTCGCGCAATGGCAGGCTGGGCATCTGTCCCAAGGCCAGAAGCGGCGCGTCGGGCTCGCGCGCCTGGCGATGCCGCAGCAGGCACGGATCTGGATCCTTGACGAACCCTTCAACGCGCTCGATCGACACGGGGTCGAGACGCTGAATCGGCTGATCGCGCAACGGGTGGGTGGCGGCGGGGCGGTCATCCTGACCACCCATCAGGCGTGGCAGGCCCCGGTTCCGGTGGTTCGCCTGGAGCTGGGCACAGGGCGCCCCGGATGATTCGCACGCTGCTGGCCGCCGCGCATCGGGACCTGCTGCTGGGGCTGCGACAACGCAGCGACGTGGCCAACGTGCTGCTGTTCTTCGTGATCGTCGTGACGATGGTCCCTCTCGGAGTCGGGCCCGACAAGGACCTGTTGCGCATGATCGCGCCCGGTGTCGTCTGGGTTGCCGCACTGCTGGCGTCGATCCTGTCGCTGGGACGCCTGTTTGCGCTGGACTATGCGGACGGCACGCTGGAACAGATCATGCTCTCGGGCCAGCCCTTGTCGCTGGCCGTGCTGGGCAAGATCGTCGCCCACTGGCTGATCACGGGCGCGCCGCTCACCGCGCTGTCCGTCGTGTTGGCGTTGATGTTCGACATGGCCCTGGTGCCCGGCGTCACGCTGGTGGCTTCGTTGCTGCTGGGAACGCCCTGTCTGAGCCTGATCGGAGCCGTAGGCGCGGCCCTGACGCTGGGGCTGCGTGGGGGCGGCGTGCTGATCACCCTGCTGGTTTTGCCGTTGTACGTTCCGGTTCTGATTTTCGGCGCCGGGGCGGTCGACGCCTCGGCCGGCGGCTTGTCACCGGCCTCGCACCTGATGCTGTTGGGTGGACTGACGCTGGCCGCCGGCGCATTGGCGCCATGGGCCATCACCGCCGCCCTCCGGGTATCGGTCGAATAATTTGAAATAATGGGGGGTTATGCAGGCCGAAACGATACGTCCCTTGAAATTCGGGCTCCACCGCTTTGCCGCGCCGCCCGAGTTCTACCGCGTGGCAGGGCAGCTGATCCCATGGTTCGCGGTGGCGGCCGCCCTGCTGGCTGCGTTCGGCCTGTACCTCGGATTCTTCGTGGCGCCAACCGACTTCCAGCAGGGCGAGGTATACCGGATCATCTTCATCCATGTTCCCACCGCCTGGATGGCAATGTTCATCTACATCGTGATGGCGTTCTGGGCCGGCTTCGGCATGGCTTTCAATACCCGGATGTCCTCGATGTGGGCGTGCGCGATGGCGCCAACCGGCGCCCTGATGGCTTTTCTGGCACTGTGCACCGGAGCGCTGTGGGGCCGGCCGGCCTGGGGCACCTATTGGTCCTGGGATGCGCGGATGACGTCGACGCTGATCCTGTTCTTCCTGTACGTCGGATTCATCGCATTGCATGGCGCCATCGATGACCCTCGCAAGGCCGACCGCGCCGCCGGGGTTCTGGCGCTGGTCGGAGTCGTGAACGTGCCGATCATCTATTTTTCGGTGCAGTGGTGGAACTCTTTGCATCAGGGCGCGTCCATCAGCTTGACGCGCGCCCCGACGATGGCCATCACGATGCTGGAGGCGATGTTCGTGATGATGGGCGCGTTCTGGATGTACAGCATCGCGGCGTCGCTGGCGCGCGCGCGCGCAATCCTGCTGGAGCGGGAAAGCCGTTCCAGCTGGGTGCAAGCGATGGTGTCCTGAACGGGAGGCGGTGGCGATGCATTGGGGCAGTTGGCACGATTTCTGGGCGATGGGAGGCTCCGGCTGGTTCGTATGGGGTGCCTACGGCCTGGTTGCTCTGGCGCTTGCGACCGAGATGTTGCTGATCCGGGTGCGCGTGAAACGTGCACGCGAGACGGTGCGCCGCACTTCGACCTGGTTGAACCGGGGGTCTGAATGAAACCCCGGCATCGGCGCGTGGCGCTGATCGTGGCTGGCGTCGCGGTGCTCGGGATTGCCACCGCGCTGATCCTGTCGGCGTTCCAAAAGAACCTCGTGTATTTCTACTCACCGAGCCAGGTCGTTGCCAACGAGGCGCCGTCGGATCGGCTGTTTCGAGTCGGTGGTCTGGTCGAGGCAGGCAGCCTGAAGCGCGAGGGCGTTCGGGTCACTTTTCGCGTGACCGACACGGCCAAGACGATCACCGTGTCCTACGACGGCATCCTTCCTGATCTGTTCCGCGAGGGCAAAGGGGTGGTTGCGCAGGGGCGCATGGACCAGGGGGGCGTGTTCCACGCCTCCGAGGTGCTGGCAAAGCACGACGAGAACTACATGCCGCCGGACGCCGCCCACGCGCTCGAACAGGCCGAGAAGGCTCGGCGCACGTTGAAGGTTCCGGCCAGCTGACCGTCGCGCTTGAAGGCGCCGTTCCGATGGCGCTGAGGAAAAAAAGGGGCGCCGGGGGGCGCCCCTTTTGCTCGACTAGAGCGGCTTGCATGGGTCGGGCGTCCATCCACCGCTGACCTGGGCAAGCTGCTCCAGCGCCAACTCGACCATCTCGTCGGCGCTCGGCGCAGCTGCGTCCTCAACTTGATCGATACGAGCCTCCGTCTACAAGATGTAAAGTCGCCCGACAGCGTCCGCTGTTCGGACCGCCTTACTATGCGTGGCGACCTGGTCCGATCCAAGTGCCGAAGGTCGTCGTTGGGCGCCGTCGAAGAAGCGATCCCGTTGGCCGCATTGGGTTCAACCCAGATGAACCGACAGGTATTGCTCGATCTGGTGCTGCCAGAGCGGTCCCGCGGCGCGATCGTGGACCGCCATGCCTTCGACGGCATGATTGGCGTCAGCCGCGAGCGCCGTGCGCTCATAGCGCACCGAGACGTGTGTGCGCGATTCCTGGGCGGTCAGGGCGATCGTGATCACGGTGGCGACCACTCCAGGTATCACGTAGACGTATTGCACGCGGCGGGCGACCGGGTCGAGCGCGGTGTTGACCCAGATGGCGGTCTGGTCGCCGTGGGCCACCGAAAAGACCATGCCCTCGCGGTCAATCGCAGGCGCCGGCCACACCACATCCGGTGCCCAATCCGCCGCCCAGTCCTGCTCCCGGACCGCGCCGAACAGCGGCAGGGCGCGGTCGACCGGCAAATCGACGCTAAAGGCAAAGTCCTCCACGGTATGCACCGGAAGCGGGCGATTGTCGACGGTTGGCGTAGCAGCAGCGGCCGGGGACGCGGCCCGGGCAGCTTGTTGCGCGGCTGGAAGCATGGCGACTCCTAGTGTGAGAGAAACTGCGATTGCGATCGCGGTCAGCGATGTCATGGCGACTTTTCCTTCAGCTTGTGGCTGTCGCTGGCCCGCAAGGGCATGTTGTAGATCTTCTTCAGCTCGGTGATCTGCGCCAGGGTTTCCTTGCTGAAAGCCGACTTTCCCTCGAAGGCGTGCAGCACGATGCCTTCGAGCAGGTCGCCCAGTGAAAGATCCTTCAGTTCGGCCAGCGCCTTGAGAACTTTCAAGAGGCGCTTTTCCATCCGCACGCCGGTCTGTATGCGCTCAATCTCGAGCATGCGTCTCCTTTCTGCTATCTTGGTACATTAGTACCAGTATACCAAGGAACCCTGAAAAGCCAACCAGACTCCGGAGGGTCGGATCCGCGCCCTTGGAGCGGCCAGGTGAAGCCTAGAATCGTTCATCCCCGGTCGAGGCGACCGGCTCGCGTGTGCCATCCATGAAATCTGCATCAGCCACGATCTTCGAGACAGCACGGCTGCGACTGCGGCCGCAACGGGCCGGCGATCTTGCCGCCACTTGGTCATTGTGGAGTTCGCCGGAAGTGGTTCGGCACATCAGCGGAAAGCCGTCGAACCGGGAGGAGGCTTGGGCGAGACTGCTTCGAAACGCCGGACATTGGGCGTTGATGGGCTACGGGCCGTGGGCGGTCGAAAAACTCGACACCGGCGAGTACATCGGTGAGGTGGGTTTCTTCAATCTCGAGCGAGATCTCGAGCCGGGGTTCGACGGCCTTCCCGAGATGGGGTGGGTTCTATGCCCTGCCGTGCATGGCCAAGGCTTTGCGACGGAGGCGGTGCTTGCGGCTTTGGCCTGGGCCGACGCGAACTTTGATCAGCCCGGCACCGCCTGCATCATCGCTCCGGAGAATGCCGCGTCGATTCGAGTGGCCAGGAAAGGCGGTTTTTGTGAGAAGACGACCGGCCGATATCGTGAGTCGCCCACGCTGATTTTCGAGCGCCCGCGCGGCCGGCCGGCGACCCCACCACGGTAACTTTGAAAACCGATCGATGAACCCGAGTGAACCAGGTGCCGATTTGACACCCACGCCGGATCGCAACGCCGAGGAAATCGCGTATTGGAACGGGCCTGGAGGCCAGCGGTGGTTGATTCGCCAGCGCGCGCACGACGCGCTGCTGGCGCCGATTCGCGACGTGCTGCTGAATCGGGCGGATGCGCGCGTGGGCGAAGTCGTGCTGGATATCGGCTGCGGATGCGGCGCAACCGCGATTTCCCTGGCGCATCGCGTCGCGCCGACCGGGCGTGTGCTCGGCATCGACGTATCGGCGCCAATGCTCGAGCGGGCGAGGCAGCTGGCTGCGGCGAATTTGCCGATCGAGTTTGCGCTGGCTGATGCGACCACGTATCCGTTCGAGCCGGGACGCGCCGATCTGCTGTGCTCTCGCTTCGGCGTGATGTTCTTTGCCGAGCCGGCGCGGTCCTTCGAAAATATGCGACGAGGACTGCGGCCGGGTGCCCGGCTCGTCTTTACGTGCTGGCGCGAATTCAAACAGAACCCCTGGGCCTTGATTCCGCTGCAGCAGGTCTATCGGCATGTGCCCCGGCTGCCCGAGGTCGGACCGGAGGATCCGGGCCCGTTCTCGTTCGCTTCGGCGCCGCGGGTGCGTAGAGTCCTCGAACAGGCCGGGTTCGCCACGATCGATCTGCAGCCGGTCGATCTTCCGCTCGACCTCGCCGATGGCGGCGGCCTCGAAGCGGCGGTCGAGACCGCCATGGGTGTCGGGCCGGCCAGCCGCGCCTTGGATGGCCAGCCCGCCGTGCTGCGGGCGGCCGCCGCCGACTCGCTTCGCGCCGCGCTGGCACCGCATCAGGTGGGACCGGCCGTGCCGCTCGCCAGTGCGGTCTGGCTGGTTACGGCAATCAATCCCTGAGTGCGAAGCGCGGACCAGCGCGGTTAGGCGGGCTCAGCGATGTCGATTGCAAGCAGGCACGAACGGAATCTGCTTCGGTTTGGCCTCACCTTGTCGCTCTCGGTCGCCAGCGTGATCTGCAGCGGCCCTGCTCCGGCCGCCGAGGTCAGCCTCGCCAAGGTGGACGCCAAGCTCATCAAATCGTTCCTGCCTCAGGCGGACCTCGAGGTCACCGAAGATGCGGCCTCCCAGGCACCCTGGGACGAGCCTGAATGCCGTGAGCGAAGAAACTTCGACGTGTGGCAGAACCAGGCGCCCTACGCCAAGTACTCGGTGTGGCTGTGTCATAGCGGGGTGCTCGGAGTCGAAGGGTTCAAGACCACACTGGAAGAATCGCTGCAAAACCTCGAGCATGGTCAGCCCAGCCAGACCGACGAGTCCAAAGAAGCAGAAGGCTGGGGGTTCGACATCGGCGGGCGCCATGGCCGCACCATCACGGTCATCACGGGGGGCCAGGGAACCTCTGCTGCCAGTGCGCTGCATTTCCTGCCGACCGCGGTGATTCGAAGCCTCGACGACACGCTCAATCTGGCCGTTGCCACGGACGACATGCAGTTCTCCGGGGCAGGTCACCCGACCAACGTCGAGGCGCTGAAGAAAGTCGAGAAAATCCTGCGGGCAGTCGACGCGCTGTCGCACGCCGCTGTGGCCCGCTAGGTGTGAACTTCCGGGACGTTATTTCCGTTTTGTCGGGAGCCGGCCCGCGGAGCAGAACTCCCCTCTCCCACGCAAGTGGGAGAGGGGCCGGGGGTGAGGGGGCGCGCAGTTGGCTCCGACCGGTCGACGCACTTGGATCGGCCGAGACGCTTTACCAGAGCGGCGGCACGGGTTCGACTCGCACGATTCGGCCGGAATCGCCACTTGCGTGGGGTTCAGGGCCGCCATCCGCGCGGCCTCAATTCGCAGCCTCAATCGTTCGGATCCATCGCCGGAATCCGAAGCTCCACCCGCAAGCCCGTCGGCTGATTGGCGGTCAGTCGCAAGCGGCCGTGATGGGCGCGGGCGATCCGGTCGACAATGGCGAGGCCCAGCCCGGCGCCGCCCGAGCCCGAGCGAGCGGTGTCGCCTCGCTCGAACGGGCGCAGCAGCCGCTCGATCTGGTCCGGCTCGACCCCCGCACCCGAATCGGAAACGGCGACCACCGCATCGGCGCCGTCCCGCCGAACCTCCAAGCGCAGATCCAGGTCGCCCGACGCGCTGCGGCCATACAGCACCGCATTGTTGAACAGATTGTCGAGCGCGCGCGCCAGCTCGATTGGATGCGCGAGCACTCGCACGCCGGGATCGACCTGCTGCTCCACGTGGCAGCGCGGAGCCGTGCCGACCCGGCTGCGCGCCAATGCGTCCAGCGCCAGCGCCGACAGATCGGTCTTCTGGGGAGGGCGCGCCGCCACCGGTCGCCCGTAGTCGAGGAACTGGCGCACGATCGAGTCGAGCTGGTCCAGATCGCCGATCATCGCGTCGCGCACGCTGTCGGGCAGGCCACTCATCTCCAGTTCGAGTCGCAAGCGCGTCAGCGGCGTTCGCAAGTCGTGCGAGACGCCGGCCAGCAGAATCGCGCGCTCGCGCTCGAGGCGGTCGAGGTTGTCGACCATCCGATTGAAGCTGCGATTCATCATGCGGATCTCGGGAGGCCCCAGGTCGGCCAGGCTGCGCGGCGTGCGGCCCGCGCCGAGCTCGGCGGCGGCCCGCGACAATTCCGCCAGCGGGCGGTTCACCAGACCCGCGATCGCCGCTGCGATCAGCAGCGAGATGATCGCGGCCAGCGCGGCCCAGGAAATCCACTCTCGGCCGACGTCACCGGCCAGCAGATCGCGGTCGATGAACGCCCAGTAGGCATCGTCCTCGATCGAAAAGCTGATCCAGACCCCCGGCACCGCGTTGACTTCCGCCGCAAGGCGCGTCGCAGTTCCGAGCTTGGCGCGCACATTACGCGTGACAAGGTTTACCAGCGGATCGTCCGGCAGCGGAACGATCTGGTCGCTCGGTTCGAGAGGAACGACCCGGATGCCTTCGTTCTCGGCGAGATCCGAGAGCAGATAGCGGCGCCGGGCCGGGTCCGAGTAGACCAAAGCGCTGCGCGTCGTATTGACGATCGAAACCACCTGCTGGGCGATCTGGCGCGCGCGCGGCTCGCGTTCGAACACCTGGACGGTCGGCCACCAGGCCGCCAGACAGGCCGCGAACAGCAGCAGGATCAGCAGGAACGTCCGCCAAAACAGCGGCGGCGAACGAAACCTCAAGCGGCTCCGTCCGGGATGAAGACGTATCCCAGCCCCCAGACCGTTTGAATGAAGCGTGGCTTCGAAGGATCGGGTTCGATCAGCTTGCGCAGTCGGGAGATCTGCACATCCAGGCTGCGGTCGAACGCCTCGTATTCACGGCCGCGCGCCATTTCCATCAGCTTCTCGCGCGACAGCGGGACCTTGGGATAGCGAGCGAACACCTTAAGCACGGCGAACTCGCCGGTCGTCAGCGCCACTGGCTCGCCCGCGCGAGTCAGCGTGCGCGTCGCCAGATCCAGCGTGAAATCACCGAAGACGACGCTCGTGGCCTCCTGCGAAGGAGCACCCGGCAGCTCGCTTGGAGCCTTGCGCCGGAAGATTGCGTTGATGCGCGCCAGCAGTTCACGCGGATTGAACGGCTTGGGCAGATAGTCGTCCGCGCCCATCTCCAGGCCCACGATCCGATCGACGTCTTCGCCCTTGGCGGTCAGCATCAGCACGGGCGTCGGATCATTGCCGCCGCGCAGCCGGCGCAGCACCGAAAGGCCATCCTCTCCTGGCATCATCAGGTCGAGGATCAGCAGGTCGAAGCGCTCGCGCAGCCACAGCTTGTTCATGGCAGCGGCGCCATCGGCGGTGTAAACGGTGAAGCCGTTCTCGGTCAGGTAGCGGCGCAACAAATCGCGCAGCCGTTGGTCATCGTCGACGACCAGAATTTTCTGAGTGGAGGCTTTGGACATTGTCTGAAGATCGCGGCGGCGCGCCGATCGTATCGCCGGGTTCGGAGCGCATCCGTCCAGGGCACAAAGTGTTACAGAATTTACGCGCCTCGGGCCCACTTTTCGAGGAGCACTCTGGCGCCAGCAGGCGTCGCATGACAAGATGACGGTGCGTATTTCCAAGTGAATTTGATGAGAATCC
>Ga0210394_10002731_pt1 | contig 23666 bp, 21 predicted proteins | sample IncBWC12MmetaG_FD_160121 | JGI IMG/M metagenome (GOLD analysis project Ga0210394, IMG submission 160121) | Forest soil microbial communities from Barre Woods Harvard Forest LTER site, Petersham, Massachusetts, United States - Inc-BW-C-12-M | ecosystem: Environmental > Terrestrial > Soil >... | reverse complement strand
ACCGCGTCTTGGATCACCTCGGCCATGGCGGACTTGCCATAGAGACGCTTGAGATGCGCGACCGGAACCTTGCCCGGACGGAAACCGCGCAGCTGCACCTTACCCTTGAGATCGTCGAGCCGCGCGTTGACCTTGGCCTCGAGATCGGTCGCCGGCACGACCACGCGGAATTCGCGCTTGAGACCCGCGGCGGCAGTTTCAGTCACTTGCATTGGCACTACTCTTCAGAGCCCGAGCGTATTTCCCGGCCGAGTTTTGGAAAAAACCGCCCGCCTGGTGCGGGCGGAGGGGCTCGAACCCCCACGACTTTCGTCACGGGAACCTAAATCCCGCGCGTCTACCAATTCCGCCACGCCCGCGACGCGTAGGGCGGCCCGGTGGCGCGGCTTATATCACGCGCGCCATGCGGGACACTATAAAAATAGCCCATGCGGCGCGGGCAAAGGTGCGCCGTTCACGCCAGCAGCGCACGAAAAACCCGGGGCAGCGTCTCGGGCAAATCCTCGGCAATCAGGCCCGGGCCGAATGCCGCAGCCGCTTCACCGTGGAGCCACACCGCAGCGGCTGCAGCCTCAAAAGCCGGCATGCCCTGCGCCAACAGGCCTGTGGCCATTCCGGCCAGCACGTCGCCGGCGCCCGCGGTGGCCAAATAGGCCGGCGCATTGGCTGCGATCGCGGCGCGCCCATCCGGCGCCGCGACCACCGTATCGGCACCCTTGAGGACCACGACCGCGCCGACCAGCTTTGCCGCCAGGCGCGCTCGCTCAAGCTTCGATAAAGCTTGAGTTTTCTTGTCTAAAGCACCGAAATAACGTGAGAATTCTCCTTCATGCGGCGTCAGGATCGTCGCCTGCGCCGACCGCGCCCGAAGCGCCTTGGCAAGGCGCTGCGGATCGGCGGCAAAGCTCGTGATCGCATCGGCATCGAGCACCACGGCGCGCTCGCCCTTAAGCGCTGCAAGGACGCGCTCGCAGGTGGCTTCGCCGACGCCGATACCCGGCCCGATCGCCAGGGCGTTCAAACGGCGGTCCGCCAAGAATTTGGCAAGCTCGGCAGCCCCATCGACCGGCCGCACCATCACGGCGAGGCTTGCTGCGGCGTTGACGGCAAGCGCTTCGCGCGGGCTGGCGATGGTTACGAGCCCTGCTCCGGCGCGCAATGCACCGCGCGCGGCGAGCCGCGCCGCGCCGGTCGACCACAATGGGCCCGATACAACCACGGCGTGGCCGCGATCGTATTTGTGACCCTCGTGCCTTGGCACCGGGAAAAACCGGCGCCACAGCGCTGGAACATTCTCAAAGGTCTTAGGCGCGATCTTGTCCAGCACCGAAGCGGAAATGCCGATATCGGCGACGGAAATGGTGCCGCAATGGAGCCTGCCCGGCAGCAGCAGGTGTCCGGGTTTTTTGCGGAAAAACGTGATGGTGTGCGCAGCCCTGATCGCTACGCCGAGAGCGGCGCCCGAGGTGCCGTTAATGCCGCTCGGCAGATCCACCGCGTAGACCGGCGCCTCGCCCGCATTGATGGCTTCGATCAGCGCGCGTGCCGTGCCCTCTACCGGACGGTCGAGACCTGCGCCAAACAGCGCGTCGATGACAACCTCGGCGCCGGCCAATGCGCCAGGCTCCGCGGCGGCGACCGGCCCGGTCCACTTTTTCGCAGCCAACGCCGCATCGCCTTTGGGCCGGCCAATATCGCCCAGCAGCATGACATCGACGCGCGCACCGCGCTCGGCCAAGAGCCGCGCGGCAACGAAGCCGTCGCCACCATTATTGCCTGGCCCTGCGACAACGGCGATCCTGCTGCCGGAAGGATGGCGCTCGGCCACCGCCTCGGCCACGGCGCGGCCGGCACTCTCCATGAGTTCGCTGCCGGCAATCCCGCCGGCAATTGCCAGCCGGTCGGCGTCGGCCATTTCCGCACTGGTCAAAAGCTCAAACATGCCGCGTCGAGGATAGCCAAAGCGGCACATTGCGAATACGGCCCGCGGTTGCCCACAACCCGACGCGCCGTACCATTGACGAGATAATAGGCAGTCTGCTCACTTTAGCGGCGATGGCTCCTGCGGCAACCTCGTAGCCGGTTCCCGATCACGCAATAGAACCTTGATCGGATTGCTCTTTTCAGGTGCAGCGGGCCTTGGCACGGGACCTGCTAACCAAGGGCTCGGTTCCATCGGTGATTCCGCCCACCCTGGGGCCGGGAGGCGAAAACGCGATGAAAAAAATCGAGGCCGTGATCAAGCCGTTCAAGCTCGATGAAGTGAAGGAGGCGCTGCAGGAAGTAGGGCTGCAAGGAATTACCGTGACTGAAGCCAAGGGGTTTGGACGCCAAAAGGGCCATACCGAGCTTTACCGCGGCGCCGAATACGTCGTCGATTTTCTCCCCAAGGTGAAAATCGAGATCGTGCTCGGTGACGACATGGTCGAGAAAGCCATCGAGGCCATCCGTCGCGCCGCCCAGACCGGGCGCATTGGCGACGGCAAAATCTTTGTCTCAACGATCGAAGAAGCCATCCGGATCAGGACGGGGGAATCCGGACTTGACGCCATCTGAATTGCTGGTTTGACCGTTTTCGACTCTGTTTCGCCGAAAGCTGAAATCCGACCAGCGCCACGGGGCATTCACTAACACCACGAAAGGGTACGCATGCCATGACGACGCCAAAGAATGTCATGAAAATGATCAAGGACAGCGACGTAAAATACGCCGATTTCCGCTTCACCGATCCGCGCGGCAAGTGGCAGCACGTCACTTTCGACATCAGCCAGATCGAGGAAGAAACGTTTGCCGAAGGCATGATGTTCGACGGCTCCTCGATCGCCGGCTGGAAGGCGATCAACGAATCCGACATGTGCCTGATGCCGGATCCGAGCTCGGCCTGCATCGATCCGTTCTTCGCCGAAACCACGCTGGTTCTGGTCTGCGACGTGCTCGAGCCGACAACGGGCGAGCCGTACAATCGCGATCCGCGCGGCATCGCCAAGAAGGCCGAGGGCATGGTGAAATCCATGGGCGTCGGCGACACCATCTATTTCGGTCCCGAGGCCGAGTTCTTCGTGTTCGACGACGTCCGCTACAGCGCGACGCCGTACAACACCGGCTTCAAGCTAGACTCCATCGAATTCCCGACCAATGCCGACACTGCCTATGAGGGCGGCAATCTCGGCCACCGCATCTGGACCAAGAAGGGCTACTTCCCGGTGCCGCCGCAGGATTCGGTGCAGGACATGCGCTCGGAAATGCTCGCCGCCATGGCGCGCATGGGCGTGAAGGTCGAGAAGCATCACCACGAAGTGGCGTCGGCCCAGCACGAGCTCGGCATGAAGTTCTCGCCGCTGACGATGATGGCCGACCAGCTGCAGATCTATAAATATTGCATCCAGCAGGTCGCCCAGGTCTACGGCAAGTCGGCGTGCTTCATGCCGAAGCCGGTCTATGGCGACAACGGTTCCGGCATGCATTGCCACCAGTCGATCTGGAAAGGCGGCAAGCCGGTGTTCGCCGGCAACAAATACTCAGACCTTTCTGAGACCTGCCTGTCGTATATCGCCGGCATCATCAAGCACGCCAAAGCGATCAACGCCTTCACCAACCCGACGACCAACTCGTACAAGCGGCTGGTGCCGGGCTTCGAAGCGCCGGTGTTGCTGGCTTATTCGGCGCGCAACCGCTCGGCGTCGTGCCGCATTCCCTATACGACCAATCCGAAGGCCAAGCGCGTCGAGGTGCGTTTCCCCGATCCGCTGGCCAATCCGTATCTCGCCTTCGCGGCGATGCTGATGGCCGGCCTCGACGGCATCAAGAACAAGCTCGATCCGGGCGAAGCCGTCGACAAGGATCTCTACGATCTGCCGCCGAAGGAATTGAAGAAGATTCCGACCGTGTGCGGCTCGCTCCGCCAGGCGCTGGAAGAGCTCAACAAGGATCGCGGCTTCCTCAAAGTCGGCGGCGTGTTCGATGACGATTTCATCGACAGCTATGTCGACCTGAAGATGAGCGAGATCATCCGCTTCGAGCACACGCCGCATCCGGTCGAGTTCGAAATGTACTATTCGTCGTAAGCGTCGCGTATCCTCCCTGCATTGCTTGCGCAATGCAAACTTGGGCGCCGCGTCATGCGGCGCCCTCTTTCTTTGTCGCAGCGACGCGGCGTCAGTGCGATTTCAAGTGCGGCACATTGCGTCCTGCCGCGCCGTCCGGAATGGTCCGACCAACGGCACCGCCAGCGTAGGTACGGGCTGCAGCATGACATCTTGCGGGTTTTGCACCGCGCCCTGGCCGCGCCGCTCCGGCGCGCCCGGCACCGCTTCGTCGGAAGCCTCGACCCGGTCGCGTCCATTGGTCTTGGCGCGATAGAGCGCGGCATCGGCGCGAGCGATGAGCGTGTCGATCTCGGCAAAGGCCGAGCCGCACGCTACGCCTGCGCTCACCGTCGCCGCGGCGTGGCTGCCGGCCGCGGCAGCCGCACTGGCAAAGGCCCGGCGCACGCGGTTGGCGGCGGCCGTGGCATCGCCCAATGTGGTCGGCAACAGCGCGATGAACTCCTCGCCGCCCAAGCGGCCGATGGCGTCGCCGCCACGCAGCGTCTTCTTCACCACGGCGGCGAACAGGTGCAGCGTGGCGTCGCCGGTATTGTGGCCGAACCGATCGTTGATCGACTTGAAATGATCGAGGTCGAAGGCCAGCACGCAGACCGGCTCCTTGCTCGCCTGCCGCGCCGTCATGATGCCGGCGGCCGCCTCGAAGAAGCCACGGCGGTTGAGTAGTTCGGTCAGCGGATCTGTCGCCGCCGCCAGTTTGTACTGCCGCACCGTGCGGTCCTTGGCCAGCACCAGCACGATGAAGGCGGCACCGACCACGTAAAGCACGACCTCGATGGCATAGACCGCGACCCAGCCGCCGCCCAGCGTGCGGTTGCCGATGCCGTCTTGCGAAAGTCCCGCCAACGCCACTGGAAACAGGAAGACCACGCCGTGGAGCATCGGCACGAAGATCGCCGGCCAGCGCCGGATCAGCGATTTGCGCCGCTCGCGCCACAGCTCGACGGCGGTCAGGAACGTATAGCTGGCGACAATCACCGAGCTGACGACCAGCCGCGATGTCTCCGTCGTCACGAATGCCGATGACGAACAGAAGGCGAGCCAGACCATGGCGCCGAGGCACATCGAGCCCCACAATACCGGCCGGCCGTGGAACAAGCGCGCGGCGCTCCACACCATGCCGACCGCGATGAACAACAAGACGTCGGGGAGGCTTGCCGGCACCGGCGGCGAGATCAACTCGCCCAGGCGCCATAGCACGCCGGAGAACCCGCCGATCAGATACGCCGTGCCCCACCAGGCCAGCGCGGTGATGCCATCCTGCAGCCAGGCGAACAGCAGGAACAGGCCGAGTAAAGATGTGACGCAGATAGCGATGACGAATAGCGTGCCGATGTCGAGCGACATCGCCGCTTCGGCGAGGCTGGCAAACATGATAGGCGCTCCTCTCACTCAATCTGAAACGATCCGTATCATCGATCGCGGGCGGTGTCGGACGTTTCCCGTTTCAGGCTTTGCCGAGTGTGAGACACAAGCCGCGGGTTTTGCGGAAAAGCCGTGAAAATTGGAGAAGTGAAAATTGCAGTAGTGACAATTGAAGCGGAAATATTTCCGGAGCTAAAAGCCGGTCCTAAGACATCGCAAAGGCAATTTTGCCGACTTAAAGCGCAAATGATGCGATTGGCGCGATCGCGCGGAGCACGACGTGGTTTCCAAGCATCGCCCGGACCCTGCCGGAGGCCCCCTTCCCGCGGCGCCCATCGTTGCCTAGATTGAAGCAAAGACGCTTAAGTTCTTAAGGGAGTTTGCCATGGCTGAGACCGCCGAGCTCGACGTCGCCCCCGATACCATCGAGGCGACGCTCAATTACATCGTCGACGACGGCACCAAGGTCTTCACCATCGTCGCCAGCCCCGGTGGCAGCGACACCCGCTCCGGCGGCACCCCGGATCCGCGCCGCGTGGTCATTCACAACGGCCGTCCACACACCAACGACTTCGCGCTCGATCGCAACGGCTTCCGCTTCGTTCGTCACGACACCAAGGTCGCCGACTTCTTCGACGAGGCCGAGATCAAGCGGGTCTACTATCCGGAGATGGAAGCGCTGATCAAAGCCGAGAGCGGCGCCAAGCGGGTCGTGGTGTTTGACCACACGCTGCGCACCGCCGACGACGAATTGCGCGAATCGAAGAAAATCCGCGAAGTCGTGCGCCGGGTGCACAACGACTACACCGAATGGTCGGCGCCGCAGCGCGTCCGCGATATCGTGCCTGACGAGGCGGAGGAACTGCTCAAACGCCGTTTCGCCGTCATTCAGGTCTGGCGGCCGATCCGTCACCCGGTCGAGACCTATCCGCTCGCTATGGCGGATGCGCGGACGTTGGCGCCCACCGACATGATCGTCTCGGAGCGGCGCGCTCCCGGACGCATCGGCCAGACCTACGCCATCAAATATAATCCGGCGCACAAATGGTACTGGTTCCCGCGCATGCGGCGCGAGGAGGCTTACGTCTTCAAGGTGTTCGATTCGCTGAAGGACGGCCGCGCGCGCTGGACCGCGCACACCGCGTTCGAAGATCCGACCACGCCGCCGCACGCGCGGCCGCGCGAGAGCATCGAAATCCGCACGCTGGCGTTTTTCTGAAAGCCCGTAGCCCGGATGGAGCGGAGCGAAATCCGGGACTGCCGGTCCCGCATTACGCTGCGCTTCATGCGGGCTACGAGACTTACCGCTTCGAGAACTGGAAGCTTCGGCGCGCTTTGGCCTTGCCGTACTTCTTGCGCTCGACCACGCGCGGGTCGCGGGTGACGAAGCCGCCGCGCTTGAGAACGCTGCGCAGCTCGGGTTCGTGCCGGATCAGCGCCTTGGATATGCCGTGGCGCACCGCGCCGGCCTGGCCCGACAGTCCGCCGCCCGACACCGTGCAGACGACGTCGTATTGGCCCTGGCGGTTGGCGGCGACCAGCGGCTGCTGAATCAGCATGCGCAGCACCGGGCGGGCGAAATAGACTTCCACCGCACGTTCGTTGATCAGGATCTTGCCGGCGCCCAATTTGATCCAGACGCGGGCGACGGCGTCCTTGCGCTTGCCGGTGGCGTAGGCGCGGCCCTGCTTGTCGAGCACCTGGACATAGGTCGGGGTCTGCGGCGCCGGCGCCGGCTTGAGCGTCGACAATTCTTCCAGCGACTGGACTGTCTCGGCCATTATGCGGTCCTCTTGTTCTTGCGGTTCATGGCCGCGACGTCGAGTTTCTCAGGTTGCTGCGCTTCGTGCGGATGCTCGGCGGCCGGATAAACCCGCAGATTGCCGAGCTGGACGCGGCCGAGCGGCCCGCGCGGCAGCATGCGCTCGATCGCCTTCTCGACGATCCGCTCGGGGAAGCGGCCGGAGAGGATCGATTTCGCCGTACGCTCCTTGATGCCGCCGATATAGCCGGTGTGCTTGTAATAGATTTTCTGCTCGACCTTGCGGCCGGTCAGCACTGCCTTGGCGGCGTTGATGACGATGACGTTGTCGCCGCAGTCGACGTGGGGCGTATAGGTCGGCTTGTGCTTGCCGCGCAGCCGCATGGCCACGATCGAGGCGAGCCGGCCGACGATGAGGCCCTCGGCGTCGATCATCACCCACTTCTTCACGACCTCGGCGGGCTTTGCCGAAAAGGTTTTCATAGTCGCATCCATCCGGGATCGGGCGCGTCGCGCGCCGTGTGGGCAGGCTTCTAACGGCGACAGCCCCCCAGGTCAACACACATGGTAATTATGAAATATTCTCAGTGAGTTGGGTTTGAGGTATTTTATTACCTTTACCTGGATTGCGGAGGGATTGAATAGGTCGAAGTGACGTGGGCAACCAGTTCCTCCTCCCCTTCCGAGCGGATATCGACTTCGCCGACGGCGAGCCGCTTGCCGAGCTTGATCAGGCGCACCTCGGCAAGAAGATCGCGCGGCGCGGGTTTTTTGAGAAAATTGATGGTCAGATTGGTGGTCACGGCGAGCGGCACCCAGCCGACGGCGGCCAATACGGCGACATAAACGGCGAAATCGGCCAGCGCCATCATGGTCGCGCCCGACAGCGTGCCGCCCGGCCGCAGCGAGGTGCGCTCGAAATGCCGGCGCACGACGGCGCCGCCATGCCAGACTTTTTCGATCTCGTAGCCGCTTTCGCTGTTGAACATTTCCGGGAATTCGGCGCGCAGGAGATCGGTTAGCTCCTTGCGCGTGAGTTTCGGCGCCGCCATGTCTGTCATGCCAACTCCCGTTTTTCCGATTTTCGGCAGCGCAGATCGGTTACAATGGCGGGAGCATCAGAATCCGCAAAACGCGCTGGATAAGCCGATGAACGCCCAAGCCGCCACTGTCGCCGCTGCCGCCTCCTCCACGCCGATCCTTCTACGCGAGGACATCGCGGATGTCGCCATTCTCACCTTGAACCGGCCGCAGGCGCGCAACAGCCTATCCGAGGCCACGCTCGAAGCGCTCGGCGATGCGCTCACCGCGATCGCGCACGATCGCGCGGTGCGCGCGGTCATCATCGCCGCCAACGGCCCGGCTTTTTCCGCCGGCCATGATCTCAAAGAACTGAACCAGCGCCGCTCCGATGCGGATCGGGGGCGTGCTTATTTCAAGCACATCATGGGACTGTGCAGCGGCGTGATGCAGCAGGTCGTCGCGCTGCCGCAGCCGGTGATCGCCGCGGTCCAGGCCACGGCGACTGCGGCCGGCTGCCAATTGGTGGCAAGCTGCGACCTCGCCGTCGCCGCGCGCACCGCGAAGTTCGCCACGCCGGGCGTCAATATCGGCCTGTTCTGCTCGACGCCGATGGTGGCGCTGTCGCGCAACATCCCGCGCAAAGCGGCGATGGAAATGCTGCTGACCGGCGACATGATCTCGGCCGAGGATGCCGCCCGTATCGGCCTCGTCAATCGCGTGGTCGCGCCCGGCAGCGAGCGCGACGAAGCGCTCAAGCTCGCCAAGAAGATCACCGCCAAATCGGCGCTCACCGTCAAGATCGGCAAGGAAGCGTTCTATCGCCAGCTGGAAATGCCGTTGGCCGAAGCTTATCGCTACACATCCGAGGTGATGGTCGAGAACATGCTGGCGCGTGATGCCGAGGAAGGAATTTCAGCCTTCATCGAAAAGCGCGACCCGCATTGGGAAGATCGCTGACAAACCCATCGGATCGCAATGAACCACGACAGTTACGACGACAGCTACATCCGCGGCATTCTCAACACCGTGAAGACGATCGCCATGGTCGGCGCCTCGGAAAAAGAGAACCGGCCGAGCTACTTTGCCTTCAAATACCTGCTCGAACGCGGCTACAAAATGATTCCGGTCAACCCGGGACATGCCGGCGAGGACATGCTCGGCCAGCGTATCTATGCGCGGCTCGCCGACATTCCCGAACCGGTCGACATGATCGATATTTTCCGCGGCTCCCAATATGCGCTGGCCATCGTGCAAGAGGCGCTGGCGCTCAAGACCCGGCCGCACGTGATCTGGATGCAGCTCGGCGTGCGCAACGACGAAGCCGCGGCGCTGGCCGAAGCCAACGGCATGAAAGTGGTGATGAACCGTTGCCCGAAGATCGAGTACGGCCGCCTGTCGTCGGAGATCGCCTGGATGGGCGTCAACACGCGTACGCTGTCGTCGAAAAAGGCCACCATGGGGGGCATCCAGCGCATGACGCTCAACCGCAGCAGCGCCCAAGGCGGCGCCACATTGGCTGCCGACCGCGCTCAGCGCGAAGAAGGCGGACACTGAGTTTTTGGCGATAGCGACTTGGTTTCTGCGAAAGTCTGCCCGGCTTCGGCCGACAACGATTCAAAATAAACTCAATAATTACTATAATTCGACCCAAAGAGAACCTCCCGGGGCTTTGGCGCGTCTCATAAAGGTAGGGCCGCTAGGGCTTGAATGTGGGCTTCGATGCCGCCCGTTCGGGAGGGGACGATGAAACTCCGCACGACAATCGCATTGTCATTACTCTGCCTGACGCTGGCGCCGCTCGGCGCCCGGGCCGACGAGCAGTCGGACCAGCAGGCCTGCATGGGCGACGCCATGACCATCTGCGGTCAATTCATTCCGGACCGCGAGCGCGTCGGCGCCTGCCTCTATTCCAACCGCAGCCGCATCTCGCCGGCCTGCCGCACCGCGATGCTGCGCTTCCACCCGAAGACGGCGTCGGCGCGCTGAAAGCCGCCCAAAACCTTATTCGCAGAAAAAGTATCTGCCGCCGCCGCGCCTAACAGCGCGGCGGTTGCGTTTTAGGGCACCCGGCGTGCCGTGCCTTGACGGCATTGCGCGGTTCTATAAACGGAAGCCATCGTTTCCCAGCATGAGGACCGGTCGATGAGCGAACGCATTCCCGGCTTTTCCACGCTCGCCGTTCACGCCGGCGCGCAGCCCGATCCCACCACCGGCGCGCGCGCGACGCCGATCTATCAGACGACGTCCTTCGTATTCGAAAGCGTCGATCATGCCGCCTCGCTGTTCGGGCTGCAGACGTTCGGCAACATCTATACGCGCATCGGCAACCCGACCAACGCCGTGCTCGAGGAGCGGGTCGCGGCCCTCGAAGGCGGCACGGCTGGGCTTGCAGTCGGATCCGGCCACGCGGCGCAGGTCCTGGTTTTTCATTGCCTGCTGCAGCCGGGCGACGAGTTCGTGGCGTCGAAAAAGCTTTATGGCGGCTCGATCAACCAGTTCAATCACGCGTTCAAGAATTTCGGCTGGAACGTGGTGTGGGCGGACCCCGACGACATTTCGTCGTTCGAGCGCGCGGTCAGCCCGAAGACCAAGGCGATCTTCACCGAATCGATCGCCAATCCGGGCGGCGTCATCACCGACATGGCGGCGGTGGCGCAGATCGCCCGGCGTGCCGGTGTGCCTTACATCGTCGACAACACGCTCGCCACACCATATCTGTGCAAACCGTTCGAGTACGGCGCCGACATCGTGGTGCATTCGCTGACCAAATTCTTGGGCGGCCACGGCAATTCGATCGGCGGCATGATCGTCGACGGCGGTACCTTCAACTGGTCGCGCGAGCGGCGCTATCCGATGCTGTCCGAGCCGCGGCCGGAATATCACGGCATCGTGCTGCACGAGACGTTCGGCAATTTCGCCTTCGCCATCGCCTGCCGGGTGCTGGCGCTGCGCGACATCGGCCCGGCGCTGTCGCCGTTCAACGCCTTCCTCATCCTCACCGGCATCGAGACGCTGCCGCTGCGCATGCGCAAACATTGCGACAACGCGCAAGCAGTCGCCGAATGGGTCTCGGCGCATCCGAAAGTGGCCTGGGTGAGCTATCCGGGGCTGCCCGGCGACCGCTACTACAATCTCGCCAAGAAATACTGCCCGGGCGGCGCCGGCGCAGTGTTCACGTTCGGGCTCAAAGGCGGCTACGACGCCGGCGTAAAGCTCGTCTCCAACGTGCAGCTGTTCTCGCATCTCGCCAATATCGGCGACACCCGCTCGCTGATCATCCACCCGGCTTCGACCACGCACCGGCAACTGAGCGACGCGCAAAAAGTGCAAGCCGGCGCCGGCCCCGATGTGGTGCGTTTGTCGATCGGCATCGAGGACAAGGAAGACATCATTGCCGACCTGGAGCAGGCGCTGGCGGACTGATCGGCTATCACGCCGGCGCCAGCGGGATGTTTTCGTGCGCGACCGCGCGGCGGTCGGCGACCAGCGCGGCGTGGGTCGTCGCCACCGTCAGGACCAGCATCGCCATCGCTTGGTGCGCCAAAGCGAGCGGGATCGGTACGCGCAACAGTAGCGTCGAAATCCCGAGTACCACTTGAAGCGTGACTGCGATCGCAAGGACGCCGGCGCTGGTGACAACCCAACCTTGCTTCACCGTGCGCGCCACGTCGAACGCGTGCAGCAGCGCGCAGATGAAGATCGCGTAAGCCGCCATGCGATGGTCGAACTGTACAGTCAGTGTGTTCTCGAAGAAATTGCGCCATAGCGGCGTATCGGAAAAGAGCCGCGCGGTATCTGGCAGCAACGCGCCGTCGATCAGCGGCCAGGTGTTGTAGATATAGCCGGCGCGTAATCCGGCGACGAGCGCGCCGAGGTAGATTTGCGCGAGCACCAGGATCAGCAAGCCGAACGCACTGACACGGATGCGCGACGGCAGCGGCACCGCCGGCCGTTCGCCAAGGCGCTGCGCGGTCCAGATCAGCGCGACATAGATCACGCAAGCAAGAACGAGATGCGTTGCCAGGCGATATTGCGAGACTTCGATCCTGTCGGCGAGGCCCGAGGCCACCATCCACCAGCCGACGGCGCCTTGCAGAGCGCCGAGGCCGAAGATGAACCACAGCCGGCCGCGCAATCCCGGCCCGACCCAACCGCGCCATAGGAACCACAGAAACGGCAAGAGGAACGCGACGCCGATGACGCGGCCGATCAGACGGTGCGTCCACTCCCACCAATAGATCGTCTTGAACGCGTCCAGGCTCATGCCTTGGTTGAACGCATGATATTGCGGAATGGCCTGGTATTTCTCGAACTCGGCGTGCCATTGCGCTTCGCCGAGCGGCGGCAGCACGCCCATCACGGGCCGCCATTCGGTGATCGAGAGACCGGATTCGGTGAGCCGCGTCGCGCCGCCGACCAGCACCATGGCCAGCACCAGCGCGGCCACGGCATAAAGCCAAAGCCGGATTGCTCGCGCATGGGCCTCGTTGAAGGGAACCGCCGTCATTTTAAGTTTTTGGCCGATCGCTTGTTTGGCGCGCGCGGACCATATAGTGCTGGCCCCTGCCCCCGCAACCGACGTTATGCCGCTTCTGGTAACACTGCCGTCATGTCGATCCGCCTGCGAAAATTCATCGGTACCGTTTTGTTGTTCGCGCTCGTCATCGTGTGGGCGCTGGTCGCCATGGCGCTGGCGCAGGCGCCGCTCATTCACGACAACGAAATCGCATCTATCGCGTATTACGTAATCGCCGGCCTCGGCTGGGTGTTGCCGGCGATGCCGTTGGTGCGCTGGATGAGTCTGAGGAAAGACGACGGAAGACGGACGACAGAGGACAGATAAAGCAGCAAATTCCGTCGTCTGTCCTCTGTCGTCCGTCCTCCGCTACGCCGCGTCCAAGCGGCGGAAGCCATTCCACATTGCCGTCGCCGAGCCCGACAGCAGAACCCGCACATAGCGCAGGCGCTGGTACTCGCCGTTGAGCGAAATCCGCGGCAGCGCGGTCAGGTGCCGGCTGTGCGAGGGAAACAGCACGCCCGGCCGGGTGGTGACCGCGGTTTTGAAACCAAGCTCCGCGGCAATGGCGAATTCGCGCGGACCGGCCGACGTGCTGTCTCCGATCGGATAGGACAGATGCTCCGGCCGCATCCCGAGCGCCGCTTCGATGATCGAGCGGCTCAAATCCATTTCCGAGCGCACCGCGTCCGGCGGCAATTTCGCCAGCATCGAGTGGCTCACCGTATGCGCGCCGATGGTGACGAGCGGGTCGGCGGCAAGCTCCGCGAGCTCCGGCCAGCTCATGCACAACTCCTCGCAGAATGCTGCGATATCGACGTGGTAGCAGGCGGCGAGATTTTTGATCACGGCGCGCATGTCCGCTTCGGTCGGCAGCGCGCGTAGCCACCAATAAAGCTCGTCGTAGAGCGAGCGCTTGGCCGCGACGGTCGCGCAATCGAAGGTCCGGTTGCGGCCGTCGACCTGCAGGCCGATATGATCGTTGCGCGCGATCACCGCTTCGAGGGCGAGCCACCACAATTCGCCGAGCCGGTCGGGAAAGCTCGTCGGCACATAGACGGCGAACGGCGCGCCGGCTTCTTTCAGAATTGGATAGGCCCACTGCATGGTGTCGCGGTAACCGTCGTCGAAGGTCAGGCAGACAAAGCGCCGCGCGAAATCGCCCTCGCTCAGGCGGCGGTGCATCTCGTCGAGGCTGACCAAATCCACGCCGGAACGGCGCAGATATTTGACGACGCGGGCGAGAAAGCGCGGCGTGACTTCAAGCAGGCGGTTGGGCTGGAAGCGCCCCGGCCGCGGCGGCCGCACGTGATGCAATGTCAGGATCGCGCCGACCCCCGAAACAAAGGGTTTGAGCGCCATATGCGCGCCGGTGAAGTAAAGTCCCTCCAACCCGCCACGGATGATCGTCTGCTTGAGGCCTGACACGGACCAACCCTTGTCGAACGAGGCACTATTCCAGGCCTTCGTTGACAATTCTTTGTCAACTTCGCGGCAGGGACCTCGTTCGGTTACGCGATCCGCGCTTACGCGGCCGCGGCCGTCTCTGCTGCATTGTCCGCCAACGGGCCGCCGAGCACGGTGACGGCGGCGAAGCCCGCACCCAGCAAGCGCTCGCGCGCCGCGGCCGTCCCGGCATCGGTCAGCGTGCCGGCGACCATGATCGCATGCGGAGCAATGGCGCTTATAGCCTCGAGATCCGGTCCGAAGATCGCCCCTGCGGCGATCACGACCCTGTCGTAGCCGCGCGCCAGCGCTTCGAAGTTCATCGCCATATTGGGCGCGACCAGGATTTCGCCGCGGTCGGTCGGCAGCTGGCCAGACGAAATCAGATGCAGGCTCGATTGCCTGTCCTTGGTGATGATGTCTCGAAACGACGCCGTCTTGGCGGCGAGCTCGGCAAGCCCGCTGGCGGACGGCTCATGCGATGTGGCTCTGATCGCGCTATCGGACGACCCGAGGCCGACCAGTACGACGCGGGAATTCACCGCCAGCGCGCGGGCGATCTTGAGTGCGGTCCAGCTCGAATCCATTCCCTGCGCGGCGCCGAACACCGCAATGCAGCGGTCGGCACCGCCGTCGTACCGCAAGGTATCGGTGACGTCGTCGAACGAGCTGATCGGAACCGACGCCGGGTGTTGCGGCACAGTATTATGGCGGATAGCGTTGAGCGCGGCCGTCACCCGCGAGGTCACCTCTTCGGACGGCGGCGGCGCCTGGCGCACGGGAACGCCGCCCATGGGTGCGGCCAGCAGTTCCTTGGTCAGCACGAAGCCGATCGCAATCACCAGCGTGGTCAGGGTCGCGATCAGCACCGCCGGCACCTTCTTCGGATAGGCCGGCACGTTCGACACCGTCGCCCGCGAGATCACGCGCGCATCGGCCGGCGCCGAATTGGCGGTGTCGCGCGAAGTCGCTTCGCGATATTTGGCGAGATAATTCTCCAACAGATCGCGCTGCGACTTGGCATCGCGCTCGAGCTCGCGCAGTTGCACGTCATCGACGTTGGTCGTCGCCGCCTGGGTCTTGATTTGATTGAGGCTGGCGATCTGCGAATCCACGCGCGCGCTGGCGAGCTTGGCGTCGTTTTCGAACGAGCGCGCGATGGTCGCCGCTTCCTGTTTGATTTGACCGTCGAGGTCGGCGATCTGCGCCTTCAATTCCTTGATCCGCGGATGGTTGTCGAGCAGCGTCGAGGATTGCTCGGCAAGCTGCGCGCGCAAGGTGACGCGCTGTTCGGAGAGGCGCCGGATCAGTTCCGAGTTGAGAATGTCTGAGGAATCGATGGGCTGGCCGGATTTCAGCATGTCCCGGATCAGCCTCGCCTTGGTCTCGGCATCGGCTGCTTGCGCGCGCGATGCCGCGACCTGCGCATTGACGTCGCCAAGCTGCTGCGCCGACAGCGAGGTGTTGTTGTTACCGATAAACAGGCCCGTCTTGGCCCGGTACGCTTCGACCTTGGACTCGGCCTCCACGACCTTCTTGCGCAAGGTCTCGATCTGGCCGGCCAGCACCTCGCCGGCGGTCTGCGCCTGCTCTTGTTTGACCTTGCGCTGCAGCTGCAGAAAAGTGTCGGCGATAGTGTTGGCGACCCGGGCGGCAAGTTCCGGATCCTCAGACAGGAAATTGATGACGATGACGCGCGATTTTTCCACCGGGAACACGGTGAGCCGGTCGAAATAGGCGTCCAGCACGCGCTCTTCCGGCGTCATGCTCATCGGATTCTTGATGATGCCGAGCATGCCGAGCACGGCCTTGACCGCCGACACGCCGCCGAGCGTCGGATCGAATTCCGGCAGCTCGTTGAGCTTGAGCTTGGCGATCACGTCCTTGGCGAGGTCGCGCGACATGATGAGTTGCGCCTGGCTCGTCACCGACTCCTGGTCGGCGGTATTGCGATCGATCAAGTCCTTATCGGCTTCCGGACGCAGAAAGATATTGTCGCGCGATTCGACGATGACGCGCGATTCCGACTGGTAGCGGGGCGTGATGACCTGGACGGCGAGAAGCGTGACCAGTCCGACCAGGATGGTCGGCCGCAGAATCTTCCAGCGCTTGCGCCAGAGCGTCGTGCCGAGCGCCGAGAGGTCCAACTCCGGGTCGTTAAACTGGCCCCTGCCCCGCGCCGACTGCGACAGGACGCTCATTGCGATACTCCTCGCGACCGAACTACGGACAAACCAAACGCCACGGCTGATCAGAAACTATTAAGGTTGCGATCCGGTTAAGGCAGCGCCGTGCACGTGCAGCCGCCGTTGCGTGAGACTTTATTAACCGGCGGAGGGCTCAATCGGGCTTAACTTTTTGCCACCAGCTTTAAGGAATTCCTTGATGGGCCAGATGCGCGCGCTCCGATCGGCGCTTGCCCCGGCCGACGTGTCGTTCGCCACGACGACGAACCCACAAGCCGCTTCGCACCCGGCGAGCCTTAAAATCCTGCATATCTTGCGAGCGCCACTCGGCGGGCTATTCCGGCATGTGATCGATCTGGTGCAAGGCCAGGCCCGGCGCGGGCATCAAGTGGGTTTGTTCATCGACAGCACCACGGGCGGCGCGCGCGCCGAAACCATTCTTGAGGAGCTATCGCCCTGCCTGGCCCTCGGTTACGAGCGCGTCCGCATTCCGCGCCAGCTCAATCCGCGCGACGTTTACGCGCTGCACCGCGTTTCGCGCCGGATTGCGGCACTTAAGCCCGACGTCCTGCACGGCCATGGCGCCAAGGGCGCAGCGTTGGCGCGGCTGGTGCCGAATTTCGGCCATGCGATCCGCGCCTATACGCCGCACGGCGGCTCGCTGGTCTATTGCCCCGGCACTATCAGCGGCGGCTTTTATCGCTCCGTCGAGCGGGTCCTGAACTGGCGCACCGATCTCTTCCTGTTCGAAAGCAGCTACATCGCCGACCTGTTCCGCGCCAAGATCGGCACGCCGCGGGCCATGGTGCGCGTCGTGCGCAACGGCGTCGGCAAGGCCGAATTCGAGCAGGTCGCGATCCAACCCGATGCCACCGATATCGTCTGCGTCGGCGAGCTGCGGCCGGTCAAGGCGATCGACGTGCTGATCGAGGCGCTTGCCATCCTCAAAAGCTCCGGCCGCCCGGTCACCGCGACCATCGTCGGCGAAGGCCCCGACGACGCCAAGCTGAAGGCCCAGGCCGCGCGCCGCGGCCTCGCCGAAGAGGTTCGGTTCGTCGGCTTTCGTCCGGCGCGGGAGGCGTTCGCCATGGGGCGGATGCTGGTGATTCCCTCGCGCGCGGAATCGCTGCCCTATGTGGTGCTCGAGGCCGCGGCCGCCGGCGTGCCGATCATCGCCACCGAGGTCGGCGGCGTGCCGGAGATTTTCGGGCCCCAGGCCGTGCATCTCATCCCGGCCGACGACGTCGCGGCGCTGGTCGAGGCGATGCGCACGGCGCTGGTCGATCCCGGTGAAGCGCATCGCATCGCGGAAGAGGTGCGGGCCCGGGTTCACGCCGAATTTTCGCTCAGCACTATGGTGGAAGGCGGCCTCGCCGCCTATCGCGAGGCGCTGGCGTTGCGAAAACTTGCTCAATTCACATAACCAAATTTTGAAGATTGTTCACTATGTTGTCGCAAGGCTGGCGACACCAAGTGTGTTGGGCTCACACTTGAGCACGAAAGTTTGCGTTAACCATGTCCAGCGCCGAACACAGCACGATCTTTGAAGCAACCTCGGCAGTTTCGTCGGCCGTGAAATCATTGCCGCGAATCGCTGCGAATTCGTCGGGTCCGCGCACGCTCTCGCCCGCCGCGATCGAGGTTGCCGACGAAGAGTTCAAGCCGGCCTATTCGCCGATCGTCGTTGCCGGCACCGTGCGGCTGATCGAAGCCGCGCTGGTCATCGCGGTCGGCCTTGCGGTTTATTTCTGGCACGTGGTGCCGGCGGTCGGCTTTGCCTGGTACTACGTCGGCGCCATCGTCGGCATTGCGATCATGGCGATGCTGGCGTTCCAGGTCGCCGACATCTACCAGGTCCAAGCGTTCCGCGGCCACGAGAAGCAATATATGCGGCTGGCTTCGGCCTGGTCCGTGGTCTTTCTGATCGCCATCAGCCTGTCGTTCTTCGCCAAAGCCGGCGATCAGTTCTCTCGCGCCTGGCTCGGTGCGTTCTATGTGCTCGGCCTGTTGACGCTGATCGCATTCCGGCGCGGCCTGTTCCTCGTGGTGCGGCGCTGGACACGGCAGGGCCGGCTCGACCGCCGCACGGTCGTGGTCGGCGCCGACTTGAACGGCCAGACGCTGCTTAAATCGCTCGCCGCGCAGCGTGATTCCGATGTCCGCGTCATCGGCGTGTTCGACGATCGCGCCGACGACCGCAGCCTCGCCGCCTGCAACGGCGTTCCCAATCTCGGCACGGTGGACGATATCGTCGAGTTCGCGCGCAAGACGCGCGTCGATCTCGTGATCTTTTCGCTGCCGATCGCCGCCGAAGGCCGCATTCTGCACATGCTCAAGAAGTTGTGGGTGCTGCCGCTCGACATTCGCCTCTCCGCGCACAGCAACAAGCTGCGATTCCGGCCGCGCTCCTATTCCTATATCGGCAACGTGCCCGTGCTCGACGTCTTCGACCGGCCGATTGCCGATTGGGACATCGTGATGAAATGGCTGCTCGACAAGATTGTTGGATCGCTGGCGCTGATCTGCCTGGCGCCGGTCATGCTGCTGGTTGCGCTCGCCATCAAGCTCGACAGCAAGGGACCGATCTTCTTCAAGCAGCGGCGCCACGGCTTCAACAACGAGCTCATCGAGGTCTACAAGTTTCGCTCGCTCTATGCCGAGCATACCGACCCGACCGCAGCCAAGCAGGTCAATAAGAACGACCCGCGCGTCACCCGCGTCGGCCGTTTCATCCGCAAGACCAGCCTCGACGAGCTGCCGCAGCTCTTCAATGTCGTGTTCACCGGCAACCTGTCGCTGGTCGGGCCGCGGCCGCACGCCATCCACGCCAAGGCCGCCGAGCATCTCTACGACGAGGCGGTGGACGGCTATTTCGCGCGCCATCGGGTCAAGCCCGGCATCACCGGCTGGGCCCAGATTCATGGCTGGCGCGGCGAGACCGACAGCAAGGAAAAGATCCAGCGCCGCGTCGAGCATGATCTCTATTACATCGAGAACTGGTCGCTGATGCTCGATATCTACATTCTGCTGCGAACGCCGTTCGCCGTCTTCAACATGCAGAACGCCTACTGATGGACGCCCGCAATCCGGCGCTGGCGCTTGCCGCCGCTGACGATGCCGGTCCGCTTTCCGCGCTGGCGCAGCGGCTTCTCAACGTCGTCCTGTTCGTCACCGTCCTGACCAGTTCGATCGCCTTCATCGAGCCGTCGCCCCATGACGGACTGATGATGGTGCTTCTGATCACGTGCGTCGGCGCCCGCGTTGGCTTCGACCGCAAGCTCGTCCCGCTATTGTTGCTGATCGTGCTGTGGCTGGTCGGCGGGCTGTTGTCGCTGATCCAGGTCGGCGATCAGGCAAAAGACATCCAATATGCCGGCACGTCGATTTATCTCGGCATCGCCGCCGTGATGTTCGCGTGCTTATTTTGCGACGGCAATCTGGTGCGCTTGGCGATCCTGCGGCGCGGCTACATTTTGGCGGCGCTGATCGCGACGGCAGCGGGCTATATCGGCTTTTTTCACCTGCTACCCGGCGCCGACATTTTCCTGGACAACGACCGCGTCAGCGCCACGTTCAAGGACCCGAACGTCTATGGGCCGTTCCTGATCTTTCCGATCGTCTGGCTGTTGATCAGCCTGTTAGTGCGCGGCATCAGGCTCCTCGATGTCACGGTGCTGATGATCCTCCTGGGCGGGCTGCTCCTGAGCTTCTCGCGCGGGGCCTGGGGCCATTTCGCGATCTCGATCTTGGTCGGCGTCGCGATCGTTCTCGCCGTCACGCCGGACCCGCGCATGCGCGCGCGCATCGTCGTGCTCGGCCTTTTCGGCATGATCGTCGTGGCCTTGCTCCTGGTCGCGGTGTCTTCGATCGGCTCGGTCCACGACATGATCGTCGAACGCGCCAAGGCCATCCAACCCTATGACGTCGGACCGGGCGGCCGGTTCTGGCAGCAGCAGCTGGCGCTCAGCACCATCCTCGATAATCCGAACGGCTTGGGGCCGTTCGAATTCGACCGCATTTTCGGGCTGCAGCAGCACAACGTCTATATGCAGGGCTTTCTGGTCTACGGCTGGCTCGGCGGCGCGGCCTATCTGGCGCTGGTCGCGATCACGCTGGTGCTCGGATTGCTCACGGTGTCGGTACCGACGCCGTGGCAGTATTATCTGATCACCGCCTATGCGGTGTTCGTCGGCGAGGCGTTCGAAGGGCTGATCGTCGACACCGATCACTGGCGCCACTTCTTTCTCGTGCTCGGCCTGGTCTGGGGCCTCGGCGCGGCGACGATCAACTTCCGCCGCCGGCAGGCCTACGGGCTCGATGCCGACGAAGATTTGATCGGGGCCGCCGCTTAGGCGCGAACCCCGGCGAATTGGGTCCGCTCGGTTCACGATTTGGTTAGCCCCGCCCGATTAGGATCGATCCATGCAAGCGAATACAGCCTCGCTGCCGGCCGACGGCGCGCCGGTCGAGAACCCGGCGGCGCGGCTGATTTCGATCCCTTTCCTGCTGCTGCGCATATCGACCGCCGGCGGTGCCTTTGCCATGGGGCTGGTCCAGACGCTGGTGTTCGCCCGCGTGCTGACGCCGGACCGGTTCTCGCTGTTTATCCTGGTGGGAGCGATCGGATATTCGCTGTGGCTGTGCGATCTCGGCCTCGCCAAGATTCTGTTCGTGCAATTGCGCGCCGCCCACCTTGCCGGCAAGACCGATGCGCGGGCCGCAAGCCAAGCGACGGCGGTGATCGTGTTCTACATCTTGCTCGCCGCCGGCGGATCGCTCGTCTGCTTTGGCTTCATGGCGGCGCGGTCGTCGTTCTCGCTGCTCGATGCCGCCGACTTCGGCCTGTTCTTTTTTTACATCACGCTCAATCTCACGTGGGTTTGCCTGCGCAGCCTCAGCATCGCCGTCGACGAATACGTTTTCTACGAGAAGCTCGAGCTCGTGCGCCGCGTCGGCAACATGGCAACCATTCTCGCCATGCTGATCGGTCTGCCGTTCACCGCTTTTCTGGTCGGCTCGAACGTGCTGTGGGCGGTGCTGGTGACATCGGCGGTGGCAAAACTTCTGAGCCGCGGCGCGATGGCGCCGCAGCTGCGCGGCTTCGCCCGCGAGCTCATGGCGTTCTTCCAAACCAACATGCGATCGATCGCGCGCAGCGGCACTTTCGCGCTGAGCGACATCTTTATCTACACGTTCCCCTATTACGTCGTGCCTTGGGCGTTCGGCCTCGGCGCGCCGATCATTATTCTCGAAGCGACGTTCCGCATCTTCCGTGGCGCCAGCGTCATCTATACCGCGGCTTGCGATCTCGCGATCCCGGGACAGACCCGGGCGGTGGCGGCGCGCGACGCGGCAAAGCTGGTGCGGACGACGCTGATCGCGGCGGCTCTTTGCTGCCTGCCTGCCGCTTTCGCCTGCGGACTATTGATCTTCGCGTCAAAGCAACTGTTCGCGTTCCTGCTCGGATCGGCGGCGACCGTGCCGCCGGCGGTCACGCCAATTCTGGTGGTGATGCTCTTGGCGAACCTCGTGCAAATGGTCGCGCAATCGCTGTTGCTGCATGCCGGATTCTTCCGCGAGATATCGCGCATCGGCGCCGGCGTTGCGGTCGCCATGGTGGCCGCAACCGCGATCGCGGTCGTTGCCAGACTGACCATTGTCGAATTTCTCGGCGTTTATGCCGCCGTCTACAGCGCGGGCGCGCTCTATCTGGCCGTCGCCGCCTATCGCGGACCGATTCTCGCCGCCGCATCGCCGCACGGCGCGGTGAAATGGAAACGCGCCGCGGAACCTGCCGCGGCGCGTTGATCAAGGCGCAAAGCAAGATGGAGCTTTGCGCCTAGCCAGCTTGTGCGCAAAGCCTGCTTAGAAGCCGCCGTCGTTCAAGGGCTTGCCATAGTGCGGCGAGCTTTGCTGCTGCACCGTCTTGTTCTGTGCTCTCGCCGCCGCTTGTTGCGCCGCGCTCGGCTCGTCGGTTAGTCCGCCGTCGTTGAGAGCCTTGCCGTAGTGCGGCGTGGCCGGAGCGGCGGGCGTCGCCGAGTTATAGAGCGGCTTTGCCGGCGTCCCGCTCGAATTGTAATCGTCGACCAATCCGCCGTCGTTCAAAGCTTTGCCGTAGTGCGTCTGCGCAGATGCGGGAGCTGAAGCGAGCGCCACGCCGAATGCCAGCGCAGCTACGCCGATGGTGATGTGCTTTATCATGATTTTCCTCCAACCGAGGTCTTCGGACGGCCACCGAAGCGGCTGCCGCTCGGAGCTTCAAATTAGTTTTGCAGGGCGAGGAAATATAGAGTTGGAACCATAAATACGCAGCGCGAACTCATAAATCCGAAGTAAAAGATACGCAAAGACTACGCGGACCGTGCGAACGTTTAGCGCGCGGCTAGATGTATAAAAAAAATTATAGCGGCGCGCGGAACGCCTGCGTAGCGGCCACGATCAAGATGCTCAGAACAATCCGCAGCGCACCGCGATCGCGGCGAGCCACACCAAACCGGCAAGCGCGAGCCCGCAGAATACGGCGGAAGAGCCGAAATCCTTGATTCTGCCAATGTCGCGATGCTGCTCCGGCGTGACGTGATCGGAAAGTTTTTCGATGGCGGTATTCAAGAACTCGACGGCAAGCACGACGAGGAGCGCCGCGATCATGGCAACGTACCAAACGACACTCGGCGCGATGACAAAGCCGATCGGCACGGCCAGCGCGAAGGCAATCGCCTCCTCGCGGACCGCAGCCTCGGTCTTGATGCCGTCGACAATCCCGCGCAGCGAGTTCTTGGTCGCGCTGAAAAGTCGCTTCACGGCGCGGCGTAATGGGCTGTGCGGCGGGGCCAAGCCGGCGCGTGTTGCAGCGCAAGACCCCGCTGACTATAGTGCGGCCCGATATTCGGAGCGTAGCGCAGCCCGGTTAGCGCACCAGTCTGGGGGACTGGGGGTCCCGAGTTCAAATCTCGGCGCTCCGACCATTTAAATGCTTGTGTCATAAGCGGCTTTTAACATCCATGACCAACGCCTTTTAACGCGAAAATGCCCCAATCGCCACCGCATCTTTCACGCGGTGGACGGCACAGGGCAAGCGGCGGCGTACCCCTACTTCGAGGATAAACCAACGCATCAGCGCTCGACCATGTCGGCCAATGATCCGAAGCGGACACTGGCAACGACTGGAGGGCTTGCCGAGCCTTCTACCAGAACAATGCTTCGGCGTGAGGCGCGGCTACTGCGTGCACGCACCGTCGAAGGTGTGGCAATAGCGGCCGGTTCGA
>Ga0210394_10002730_pt1 | contig 23672 bp, 21 predicted proteins | sample IncBWC12MmetaG_FD_160121 | JGI IMG/M metagenome (GOLD analysis project Ga0210394, IMG submission 160121) | Forest soil microbial communities from Barre Woods Harvard Forest LTER site, Petersham, Massachusetts, United States - Inc-BW-C-12-M | ecosystem: Environmental > Terrestrial > Soil >... | reverse complement strand
CCCGAGCTCGTTGCCGACCCGGCGCTGGCGCTCTCCCTGCTCGGTTGGCAACCAGGTAACTCCGATCTCGATACGATCATCGCCACCGCGCTGGCGTGGGAAACCCGCGACGGCTGACCGGCTCGATCGGGGGGCAGATAAGGCGCAGCAGTTATTTGGTCCGCCGATTGCTTGGAATTGGATGTGAAATGGACATAAATTCGCCGATTGCGCGAGAGCACGCCAACCTTCGACCGGTTGCCGAGTCGACGACCGCGGGAGAAGCTGCCGAGATGAGCACGATCGAACGCGACGGCGTCGCGCTGGAGGCGCCCGCGCTGGATGAGCTGTTGGCAGGCCCCGTGGGCGTCGCCGAGCCGATTCGGGTCCACGGCAAATTTTTCTTCGCGGGCGACGCCAAGCACTTTGTCAAGGGCGTCACCTACGGCCCGTTCGCCACCGGCACGCACCGCTCCCCGTTTCCGGAGCGTGCGGTTGTCGAGCGCGATTTCGCGCTGATGCGGGGGGCCGGGATCAACACCGTGCGGGTCTTCACCGTGCCGCCGGTCTGGCTCCTCGACATGGCCGAGGAAGTCGGGCTCAAGGTTCTGGTCGGCCTGCCCTGGTCGCAGCATGTCGCCTTTCTCGACAGCGCTGCGATCAAGGCCGAGATCATGGCGGGGGTCGCGGCCGGCGTGCGTGCCTGCGGTCGCCACTCGGCGGTTTTTGCCTATCTCGTCGGCAATGAAATCCCGCCCGATATGATCCGCTGGCACGGCGCCGATGCGGTGCGGCATTTCCTCAAGGGTCTGGTGAGGCTGGTACGCCAGCAGCACCCGGGCGCGTTGGTCAGCTACGCCAACTTCCCGTCGACCGAGTATCTGACGATCGATTTCACCGATTTCCTGTGTTTCAACGTCTATCTCCACGACGAGACCGCGTTTCGCCGCTATATCGCCCGGCTGCACAATCTGGCGGTCGACAAGCCGGTTGTACTGACCGAATTCGGCATCGATTCCATGCGCGGCGGCGAGGAGGAGCAGTCCCGCATCCTCTCCTGGCAGGTCCGCGCCGCCTTTGCGGCTGGGGTCGCGGGCACCTTCGTCTTCGCCTGGACCGACGAGTGGTTCACCGGCGGTCACCTGGTCGAGGATTGGGCGTTCGGCCTGGTCGATCGCGACCGGCAGCCAAAGGCCGCCCTCCCCGAGGTCGCGCGGCGCTACAAGGGGTCCTTGCCGCCGCCCTTGCCGCGCTATCCGCGGATATCGGTGGTGGTGTGCGCCTACAACGCCGAGCGCACGATGGAGGCGTGCCTCGCCTCGCTCGAAGCCCTCGACTATCCCGATTACGAGGTCATCGTCGTCAATGACGGGTCCACGGACCGCACCCTTGAAATTTCCGAGCGCTTCCCGTTCTGTCGGATCATCAGCCAGCCCAACAAGGGGCTCTCCGTCGCGCGCAATGTCGGCGCCGAAGCGGCGACCGGCGAGATCGTTGCCTATACCGACAGCGATTGCGTCGCCGATCCCGACTGGCTGACCTACCTCGTCGCCAGGATGGAGACGGGCAATCTGGCGGCGTGCGGCGGGCCCAATTTCCCGCCCCCCGAAGATAGCCTCGTTCCGGCCGCGGTCGCAGTGTCGCCGGGCGGCCCGACGCATGTCTTGCTCAGCGACGAGGTCGCCGAGCACATCGCCGGCTGCAACATGGCGTTCCGCCGCGAGGTTTTGCTGGCGCTCGGCGGCTTCGACCCGATCTACCGCGCCGCCGGCGACGATGTCGACATCTGCTGGCGCTTTCAGGATGCCGGGCATGCCATCGGCTTCAGCCCGGCCGCGGTGGTCTGGCATTTCCGCCGCAATACCGTGCGCGCCTACATCAACCAGCAGCGCGGCTACGGCAAGGCCGAGGCGCTCGTCTATGCCAAGCATCCGTTCCGCTTCAACCTGTTCGGTCAGGCTAAATGGCTCGGGCGGATCTACGGCGATCTGTCGGCGGCGCTTTTGTTGTCAAGAAAGCCGGTCATCTACTCCGGCGTGTTCGGGCGCGGTCTGTTCCAGACGATGTACGAGCCGCCCTCGTCGTTGACCGCATTGTTGCCGCTGACCTTCGAGTGGAGCGTTGCCGCGCTCTTCCTCGCGCTTGTCGGCATCCTTGGCGGCGGCTGGCTGTGGCTCCTTCTCGTGCCGCTGTTGGCGACCTGGGCGATGTGCATCAACGGCGCGCTCAGAGCCCCGATCGACCGGCGCTTTGCCGGGCCGAAGGCGCGGGCGCTGGTCGCCCTCTTGATTTATCTCGGACCACTGCTGCGCGGCTGGGAACGCCTCAAATGGCGCGTCAAGACGATGCAGACCCACGACCATATCCGCCTTGCTCCGGTCGAGCAGCGGGCGCGAATCGTGTGGTCGGCGCGCGCCTTCGTCCTATCCTACTGGAACGAGGAAGCGGGCGAAAAAGAGGCGCTGCTCCAAGGGATAATGGATTTCCTCCTGCCGCAGAAATATTTCGTTATGGCCGATACCGGCTGGAGCAAATGGGACCTCAAGATCGCGCGCGGCTTGTGGAGCCGCGCCCTCGTTACGGTGTGCAGCGAGAATCACGGCGGGAATAAGCGCCTGTTGCGGGTGCGCTGCGCGATGCGCTCGTCGAGCCTCGCCCGGGTGCTGCTGCGCTGCTATGCGGCGCTCGCGGCGGGGAGCCTCATCCTCGGCGCTCCCGCGGTAGCCGTGTTCTTTCTGACGCTGGGGATTTTCAATCTCGGCGTCGTCGCCTGGCGGTCATTGACCTTCGGCCGGCTGATGCACCGGATCATCGAGGCGGTGGCCAGCCAGGCGAAGCTCATGCCGGCCGACCCGGTCGGCGCCGCGACGCTCCCGATCGCCGAGCCGCGCACGGTCTGAAGCCGCCCCGAGCGGCCCGCGCGCTGCCGCGCGATGGCGGTGTTGCCGATATACCACAGACGATGTTGCCGAATTGCCGCCGCGCCCACCTAGCGCCAGCTGGAATTCGCTAATCGGGCACAGGTGGTGTTGCAGCTATGCCAGTACAGCTTCAATATCGCGGAACGGTGCCGCGCATAGCGGCAATGGCTGCATCGCGGCACGGCTTTTATCTTGGTTGCAGCATTGTGGTTTGACTGAGTCTTTCTGCGGCTCGGGCTGGGGGTTCGCGGATATACAGGCGCCGAGGATCTCGCAATCCGTCATTTGCTGTTGCGTGACCGACAATGGCGCGTTAGGCTGAACCTGCCTTGGGGGATGCCGCACGCCGTTTATGCGGGGTGGGGAGCGGCGGTCTCGGAAATCCGTGGACCGCGGTTTCACGAGCATACGGCGGCGGCGCCGCTTGAACATTTGCTTTTCAGGCCTGGTCGGGCTCGGCCCCGGCATCCACGGCTCGATAAGGCGCGGGGGACAAGGGGTGACCGATCTTTTGCGCTGGGGAAGTCTGAGCTTCCCCGAAAAACGATGGTTGTGGAGCCGCGCCAGCCTCGGTGTCGAGTTCCTCTCGGCACACCGCAAAGCAGCCGTGCTGGGTGCGGCGGCGTCGGCCGGTCTCGCTGCGTCGGTCTATTTCGGTATCGGCTACGCCCGTTATGGCTGGCTCGCCACGGCGGAAGAGCGGGCGGCCGTGCGGGCCGAAAGCGCCAATGCCGATCTGCAAGATGCGCTGGCCCGGCTGCGCGACCAGCTCGGCACCGCCAACCAGGCGCTCAGCTCGGCGGAAAACCGTATCGGGGCGTTGAGCGACGAGGCGAAAAAAGAGCTCGCGGTTACCGAGCAGGCCGCGACCTCGAAGGCCGATCGAGTGGCGCAGCTGACCCACGCCCTCGAACAGGCGCAGAAGGAATTGCACCTCGCCGAAGTACAGCGCGTCACGCTGATGGCCCGGCTCAGCAAGGCCGTCGCCGATCTGACCGAGGAGCAGGCGCGTCAGCAGCAGGCGCAGACCGGGCTCGACCAGTGGCAGAAAAAGGTTCAGCAGCTGACCGCCGATCGCGATAAGGCCGCGAGCGAGCGCGATCATCTGCGCGCCCGGATGGGCGAACTCGAGCAAAAGTCCGCGACGCAGCCGGTGCGGCAGCCGCCGCGGCCGGCGGCCGAGGCGCAACCCGCTCCCGCGTCTCCGGCGCCGGCCGCGGTTGCTCCGGCACCTGCGGTGTCCGGGTCGATCGCCGCCCCGGTTGGGGTCGCCGAGGCCCCGCCCGCTCCAGCCGCCGCGGCGGTGCCGATGGTGGCCGTCGCCGCGGCGGCGCCGGTGGTGGCTGTCGCCGGCGGGATCGCGCAATTCGAGCGCGTACTCGCGTCGACCGGGGTCGATGTCGCCCATCTGTTTGCGCAATACGGCATGCGCACCGGCGAAGGCGGCCCGTTCATCCCAGCGCCGGGCGGCCAGCACCCCGACACCACGCTGAGCCCGGAAAAGCTCGCTGCCTTGCAAAGCCTGGTCAAGGTGTTGCCGGTCTCCGCGCCGCTCGCGAGCTATGAGGTCGGTAGCCCGTTCGGGGTGCGCGGCGACCCGGTGAACGGCCGTTCGGCGTTCCACACCGGGATCGATCTTTTGGCTCCCTACATGACGCCGGTCTATGCGACCGCGGCCGGCGTGGTGAGCTATTCCGGCTATCGCGACGATTACGGCAAGGTCGTCGAGATCGATCACGGCAACGGCATCTCGACGCGTTACGCGCATCTCCATCGCCAGACCGTCTCGGTCGGGCAAAGCATCGCGGCGCACACCCAGATCGGGTTCCTCGGCAGCACCGGGCGCGCCACCGGCCCGCATGTCCATTACGAGGTGCTGGTCAACGGCGAGCCGCAGGATCCGGCGAAATTCCTTAGCCTGGCGCACCTCGTGCCGGTAGTGCGGCAGTAGTTTCGGGGTCTGGCCCGCGGAAGGAGCCCGTCGGTCTCCAGCCAGCCTCCCCGGATATCCCTTCCCTCCGCGCTGTCGCTATGCGATGAAAAATATCGCAGCGAAGCTTCCGGCGCCGACGCGGTCGGCCGCTTCTGCTGCGATGGAGCGGGCGTGGATAGGATGGCGGGCATCCCAACGGGTTTCGAAATTCCGGGTGTGCTGTGGCGCCGGGACCCCCATGGCGACAGCGTGCCGCTCGTCTTGGATTCGCCGCATAGCGGCGCGCTTTACCCCGAGGATTTCGCCTATTGCTGTCCATTGCCGGTGCTGCGCCGCGCCGAGGATAGCTATGTCGACGAGCTCTTCGAGGCAGCCCCGGCCCATGGCGCGACGCTGATCGGGGCCTTGTTCCCGCGCAGCTATGTCGACGTCAACCGAGCGGCGGACGATCTCGATCCGGGGCTGTTGGCGGGCGAGCTGCCGGCCTTTCTGGTGCCGCGGCCGGCGACCCGGGTCGGCCTCGTGCGTCGCCACGCGCAACCCGGCGTGCCGATCTACGACAGGAAGCTCAACCCCGATGACATTCTCGCTCGGATCGAGCGCTATCACGCCCCCTATCATCGCGTGCTCGACGAGGCTTGCGAGCGGCTGCATCGCGAATTCGGCGCGGTGTGGCACATCAACTGCCATTCGATGCCGTCGCATGGCGACCGGGGTGAGCATGGCGACTTTGTGCTGGGCGACCGCGACGGCACGACCTGCGCCGCCGATTTCACCGAATTCGTCGCTCGCTTCCTGCGCGGCCTCGGCTACGACGTGCGCATCAACGAGGGCTATAAGGGCGTCGAGATCGTGCGCCGCCAGGGCCGCCCCGCCGAGAACCGGCACAGCCTGCAGATTGAGGTCAACCGCTCGCTCTACATGGACCAGAAGACCTTGGAGAAACTGCCCGGCTTCGAGGGTCTGCGGGCCGACCTCGCGCGCCTCGTCGCGGCGCTCGGCGCCTATGTGCGCGCACAATTCTGAAAGCGGGAGGAAGCTATGGATTTCGGCGCGATGATGTTTCACACCGATTATTCGATGCCGATCGTCGATCTGGCGCGGGCATGCGAGGCGCGCGGCTTCGAGTCGCTGTGGGCGCCCGAGCACTCGCACATTCCCTTGTCGCGCAAGACGCCGTTCCCGGGCGGCACCGAACTGCCGAAGATGTATTATGACGCGATGGATCCGTTCGTGATCCTGACCGCCGCGGCCGCGGCGACCAAGAATTTAAAACTCGGCACCGGCGTCTGCCTCGTCATCCAGCGCGATACGATCCAGACCGCCAAACTGGCCGCCTCGCTCGACCAGGTCTCGGGCGGCCGGTTTCTCTTCGGCATCGGCGGGGGCTGGAACCAGGACGAGATGGAGGATCACGGCACGGTCTACGCCACGCGATTCAAGCGGATGCGCGAACAGGTCGAGGCAATGCGGGCGATCTGGACCGAACCGAAGCCGGAATACCACGGCGAGATTGTCGATTTTCCGCCGATGATGACCTGGCCCAAACCGGTGCAGCAGCCGCTGCCGATCATCGTCGGCGGCGGCTTCCCGCATGCCGCGCGGCGCGCGGTGCGCTACGGCAACGGTTGGATCCCGATCGCGGGCCGCGCCAGTTACGGCAATTTCGACGAGTATTTCCCGGTCTATAACAAGATGCTGGCCGAGGCCGGACGCAGCCTCGCCGACGCGCCGATCACGATGTTCGGCGCCGCCGAGAATTACGACCAGCTGATGCGCTATCGCGAGCTTGGAGTGGCGCGGGTTGTCGCCGGGCTGGCGCCGGAAGGTGCAGACAACACCCTCCCGGCCCTCGACCGCTGGGCCGAGCTGATCGGCAAGGTCAATTCGTAAGGGAGGCGCCAACCTCGGGACCGCGGCCGTCCCGCTCGCATGCGGGCCAGAGGCCCGCGGTCCCAAGCGTGCGCCCGTCTAGGCGGTTCGCCGCTCCAGCTGGGTTTCGCGGACCACCCGCTCGTGCCCGTCGGTCTTGCTTTTGATGCGGTATTGCGGTGTGTTGCCCTCCTCGGGAAGCAGCCGCACCACCGTGTAACGTCCTCGCGCCGAGCCGTCGTCCCGCCGATCCGGCGAAAAATGGACGGCTTGGCCGATGTTGAATTTGTGCCCGGCCATGTTCTCCTCCGGCAAACCGGCACCGCCCGCGGCCTCAAAACGCCGAGGGAGCAGCGGGCGGCGTGCGGCGTAGTCGGAACTATTCCGCGCGGAGGTTTACCGCTGAGGTCTTGCCCTGCTGGCCGCGTTCGAGCTCGTAGTTGAGCTTCTGGCCTTCCCGCAGATTGCCCATCCCCGACCGCTCGACAGCCGAGATATGGACAAACACATCCTTTGAGCCGTCGTCGGGCTGAATGAATCCGTAGCCCTTTTGCGCGTTAAACCACTTAACCGTACCCGTAGCCATTCTTCGCTTCCTTTAAAGAGATCTCGCAACCGGCTGCGTAGCCGGCCGGACCATATTCCAATTTTGGGAAGCACTCTCGGGTAGCTAGGTAGCAGGCCGGAATAGAGCAAACCAGCGTCGAAACACGATCAGACCGATAGGTGGCGCGACGGGCGGGCGGTTTCAATGGCGCGGCGGTTTTTTCGGACGGGCGCATTGACGGCGTGCGCCCTCTCGCGACAGAACTGTTATCGATCAGGGTGAGAGGAGATCAGCATGGCCGACATTCGGATCGTGGCGAGCGGTTTGGGATTTCCCGAGGGGCCGGTGGCGATGGCGGACGGCTCGGTGATCCTCGGCGAGATCTCCGGCCGCAAGGTGACCCGGGTGATGCCCGACGGCTCGAAGACCGAGATCGGCAAGGCCGGCGGCGGGCCAAACGGGGTGGCGCTCGGCCCCGATGGGGCGCTTTATGTCTGCAACAATGGCGGCGCGGTCTACGAAACGACGCCGAGGTTTCTATCGACCGGGCCGGCACGCGACTACGCCGGCGGCACCATCCAGCGCATCGATCCGGAAACCGGCGAGACGCGGACCCTCTACCGCGAGTGCAATGGACACAAGCTGTCGGCGCCGAACGACCTGGTGTTCGACAAAGCGGGCGGGTTCTATTTCACCGATCTCGGCAAACGGTACGCCCACAACCGCGACAATGGCGGGCTCTATTACGCGCTGCCCGACGGCTTGGCCATAACCGAATTAGTCTATCCGATCATCACGCCCAATGGGGTCGGTCTGTCGCCGGACGAGAAGACCGTCTATGTCGCCGATACCGAAACCTCGCGGGTCTATGCCTGGGATATCCTCTCCCCGGGCAAGGTGAAGCACGAGCCGTTCCCGGCGCCCTACGGCGGCCGCTGCGTGGCGGGCCTCCCCGGCTTTCAGCGCTTCGACAGCCTGGCGCTCGAGGCCTCGGGCAACATCTGCGTCGCGACCTTGGTCACCGGCCACATCACCGTCATTTCCCCCTCGGGAGAAATCGTGCGCCAGGTCAAGATGCCCGATGTTTATCCGACCAACATCTGCTTTGGCGGACCCCAATTGCGCACCGCCTACATCACGCTATCGGCGTCGGGCCAGCTCGCGGCGATGGACTGGCCCGAGCCGGGCCTCAAGCTCAACTTTATGGGGTGAGACCGTCCATGCTGATCGAGATCATCTGTACCGGCGACGAAGTCCTGACGGGCAAGATCGTCAATACCAATTTCAGCTATATCAGCCAGAAGCTCGAAGATGTCGGGCTGTCGGTGCGCTGGGGGACCACGGTCGGCGACGACCGCGACACGCTGTTGGCGGCGTTCCTCCACGCCGGCGAGCGGGCCGATGCGGTCATCGTCAATGGCGGCCTCGGGCCCACGGTCGACGATCTGTCGCAGGAGATCGCGGCCCGCGCCGCCGGGGTCGAATTGGTGCTGAGCGAGGAATGGCTGACGACGATGGAGGCGTTCTTCCAGCGCCGCAGCCGGGTCATGTCGGCCAACAATCGGAAACAGGCGATGCTGCCGGCGAAGGCCGAGATCCTCGACAACCCGATCGGCACGGCGTGCGGCTTTGCGATGGACATCGGCAAGGCGCGCTTCTTCTTCACGCCCGGGGTGCCGCGCGAGCTGCGCCGCATGCTCGAAGAGCAGATCGTCCCGCGTCTCCTGGCCCGCAGCGGCGCCCAGACCGCGATCCAGCTCAAGCGCTTTCATTCCTACGGGCTCGGCGAATCTCATGTCGACGCGCTCCTCGACGGAGTCGCGGCGTTGGTCCCCGACGGCAGCGCCAAGCTCGGCTTTCGCGCCCATTACCCGCAGATCGAGACGAAGGTGACCGTGCGCGGCGCCGACCCGGCCGATATCGAGCGAAAGCTCGGGCCGGTTGTCGCCGAGGTGAGAAAGCGCCTCGGCAACTTCATCATGGCGGAGGACGACGACACGCTCGAAGGGGCGATCTTGAAGGCGCTCGGCGAGCGCAACGGGTCGCTGGCCCTGGTCGAGACCTTCACCAGCGGCCAGATGGCGGCGCGCATCGCGCCCTTGCCCGGCGCCGAAAGCATCTTTCGCCGCGCCGTCGTCGCCCGCGAGATCGCCGAATTGTGGGACGCGCTGCGCCTCACGATCCCCACGGCGATCACCCGCGACAGCGCCGAGGCGGTGGCCGAGGCGGTGCGCCGCGACAGCGGCGCCAGCCATGCGCTGGCCGTCCTCATTGATCTCGACGACGGCCCCGACCGGATCGATTTCGGCGGCACGATCTGCATCGGCATCGCCACCGAGGGGGAGACTCAATCGCGCCGCTCGCGCATCCTCGGCGGGCGCGAATGGGTGCGCCTCGGCGCGGTCGAATTGGGGCTCGACTGCCTGCGCCGCCAGCTCTACGGCCTCCCTGTTACCGAGCGCATCGATTTCGAGCGCACGTGATATGACCGGCCCCTCACCCGCCCTCGCCCCGCTTGCGGGGAGAGGGTGGGGGTGAGGGGCGGGTCGGGAATCGACGATCTACGGCAAGAGGAACCGCTGATTAGCATGAAGGACATCATCCTCGTCCATTCGTCGGACCTCCATGTCGACGACGAGCGCATCGCGGCGCTGCATGGCGGCGACGGCACCGCCGGCCTCAGCGCGGTCTTGGCGACCGCGCGGGCGCGCGGCGCGGACATCGTGCTCCTAGCCGGCGACACCTTTGACAACCACATGGTCGCGAGCGCGACGATCGACCGCGCCGGACGGCTCCTCGCCGATGCCGGGCTCCCCGTTGTGATCCTGCCGGGCAACCACGATCCGGCGACCCCGGATTCGATCTATGTCCGGGGCGGGTTCGACCGGATCGCGAACCTCAGCATCCTCGGCATCACCCATGACCGGGTGGTGGAGCTTCCCGCGCTCGAGCTCTCGCTCTGGGGCAACGCGCACCAGGACTACATGGACATGGTGCCCCTGCGCGACCCGCCGCCCCGAGCGGCGCGCTGGCATATCGCGCTCGGCCACGGCCATTACGAGCCGCCCGAGACCTGGGCCAACCCGCTGCGCCCGTCCTGGCTGATCAGCGACGCGATGATCGCCGCCACGCGGGCCGACTACCTCGCGCTCGGCCATTGGGACCGTGCCGCCCAGGTCGGCGGCGGCCCCGTTCCGGCCTATTACTCTGGCTCGCCCGATTATGTCGGGACGGTCAACCTGGTGCGGCTGACCGACAATGGCGACGTCGTCGTGACACGCGAGGCGCTAGTCGCCAAGCGGTCATGAGCATGGGTTAGATCTGGCTAGTGAAACCGCGCAACAGCAGCACTTCACCGAGCCACCACAGCTTGCCGAACACCGCGAGGATCGCCGCCCCGACCAACACGGGGTTCATGATCCAACCAGCCGGCAAGGCCAGAAGGGGCACGAGAAACGCATCGATGCCCGCCGGCGGATGGACCGCGCGCGTCGCCAGCATCAGAAACGCAGCCAGCCCGACGCCCACCGCGCTCGCTGTCGAACCAACTCCGAGGCACCACATCGCGGCAAACCCGGCTAGCGTGGATAGCAGATGCCCTGCAATGACGGCATAGGGCTGTGCCGCGTCGCTGTCCGGGAGGGCAAGGGTCAGTACGATCGAGGTCACAAAGGGCACGCGCGACAATGGGTTATTGGAGAGGTGTGCAAGCACCTCCATCAGACCGATCGCGATGCCTGTTCCGGTTGCGCGATAAAGCAAAATTGTGATCCGCTGCCACATTGTGGAGCGAGCTTCGCCTTTCAGCCGAAGGGTTGGATCATTCATTTTCGCTGTCCACGGCGAGCACCCATCGGCATAAACCGAACGTCCCGCCCGATCAAGGAGACCCCGATGCCGCAACAGATCCGTGCCGTTGTCGTCGACCCGGCGGCGCCGGGGAAGCTGGCGCTGAAATCGGTCGAGTTGCGCGACCCCGACCGCGACGAGGTCGCGGTCAGGGTCAGCGCGATCTCCTTGAACCGCGGCGAGACGCGGCGCGCCTTGCAGGTGGCCGAGCCGGGGTGGCGGCCGGGCTGGGACTTCGCCGGGGTGGTCGAGACCGCCGCCGACGGCAGCGGCCCCAAACCCGGCACGCGGGTCGTCGGGATGCTGCCCTCCGGGGCCTGGGCCGAGCGGGTCAATTGCCGCAGCCATGCGGTGGCGGCCTTGCCCAACGCGGTCAGCGACGCCGAGGCGGCAACCCTCCCGGTCGCCGGCCTCACTGCGCTCCACTCGCTGCGCCAGGGCGGGTTGCTCCTCGGCCGCAGGGTGCTGATCGACGGCGCCTCGGGCGGGGTCGGGCATCTCGCCTGCCAGCTTGCATCGGCCGCGGGCGCACTCGTCTGGGGGCATGTCCGGCGGCCGGAATCGAGGAAGGCGGTCGCCGAATGGTGCGGCGGGCGCGTCGTCCTCGGCGCCGATCTCCTCGCCGCCAAGCCGCACGGGCCCTACTGGCTGATCCTCGATTCATTGGGCGGCGCGGCATTGAGCGCGGCGCTCTCGATGCTGCAGCCGGGCGGCACGTGCGTCACCTTCGGCGTCTCGGACGCCGCCACCACGACCTTCGAGAGCCGCGAGTTCTTCGGCACGGGCGGAGCCAGGCTCTATGGGCTCACCCTTTTCCACGAGCTGATGAGCGTCGAACGCGCCGGCATCGGCCTCGCGCTGTTGGCCGAGCTGATCGCGGCCAAGAAATTACAGCCGCAGATCGCAATCGAGGCATCGTGGAGCGAGATCGGCACGATCGCGCGGCGCCTCATTGACCGCGAATTCGCCGGCAAGGCGGTGCTGCACATTCGATGATGGTTACTGCAGCGAGGCCCGCTCGGGGCGTCGCGCCCGCGCTTCAGGTTTGGCGTCGGACGATTTATAGGCAACTCCCGGCATCGCAGCTTGTGGCGCCTCCGGTCGCCGGGACAAGCGAGGTTAGCAGATCCTCGCCGCAGGACCTCGGCGGCACAGCGTACTTGGTCTCGGATTGGTACCTCTCGTATCGCCCACTACGGCCGTGCCAGACATCGCCGTTTTGATCGGTGAACTTATATTCAACGCGGCGATTGCTGGCACCGAAGCGTCGGCCGACCTCCTCCCACACATGCCCGAACGAGAACTGCAAAGCCGGGAAGTTTGCCGCGATGCGGTCGAGGACCACATCGGCCGGGCCAGTGAATTCCAAAAACACCGACCACTCGCCATCGCTGTGGCGCGCCCGCCCGTCGCACAACCCCTTCACATTGAATTCCTTACGAATCCAGCCATTGAATTTCTTGTTGACCCAATGGCGAAATTCCTTCGCTTGCGACCCAACTACTGTGAAGTGGACCTTAGAGCGTATTTTCGGCTTGCCCATCGTCGTGGTCGTTTCCGCCACTATCTGGTCCTTTCGGTTACACAGATAATTTGTCGTATATCCATGAACGACGTTCCCTCAAGATCAAAATCCTCAGGCCATCACTCATTAGAATAAAATTAACATATGTACATTTACCGCGTCAATATTCTTGACGAAGTTTTCGCGCCGATTTGGGACATTATATAAAATGATTTTGTAAATTTTTATTTCGATTTTATGGCGAATTGATCACCGATGACGAACAAACAAGGAAGAATGTCGAGACCCGCATCCGAGCAGCTCCGCTCGATCACGTCCTGTGCCGCGTCGGGTTTTCGATGCCTACTGAGCCGGACCGTGTTGCGGCGCGGTTTATTAACCGATTGCGACCTTGGCGTATTCTCTGCGCCCTCTGCGTCAAAATGTTTCTTTTTCTCTCCTCACCTCCCGCCGCCGCTTGGTGAATCCTTACGCCGCCGGCGAACAGACGTGGATCTCGCGGTTCGCCAAGAGGTCGCGGGTCTTGGCCGCGTAGGCGGCCATGTGCGGCGAGGCCGCGTGCGCCTTGAGGTGGTCGAGGCTCTCCCATTTCTCGACGACGACGAACGTGTCCGCCCCGAATTTGGCTCCGGCGCCGCCCTCGGCGTCGATCACCGGGCCATATTCGATGCAGCCCTTTTCGGCGCGGACGGCCGGCATGTTGGCGCGGAAAGCGGCGAGCACCTCGTCGCGCTTGCCGGGCTTCGTTGTGATGATCGCGAGCACATGGATCATGTCGGTCTACCCCATTCCTGCTTCGATAGCGTGCGTTCGGTCGGCAATCGGGGCAGGATAGAGGCGTTGATTGCGGGAGGACAGCGGGATGGCGCAGCGCGGCATGAAATTCGGCATTTTCCTCGCACCGTTTCATCGCCTCGGCGAGAACCCGACGCTGGCGATGGCGCGCGACATGGAGCTCATCGAATGGCTCGACTGGCTCGGCTATGACGAGGCGTGGATCGGGGAACATCATTCCGCCGGTTGGGAGGTCATCGCGTCCCCCGAGATCTTCATCGCCGAGGCCGCCTGCCGCACCCGGCAGATCAGGCTCGGCTCCGGGGTAACGAGCCTCCCCTATCACCACCCGTTTCTGGTGGCGCAGCGTTTCGTCCAGCTCGACCACATGACGCGCGGCCGGGTGATGCTCGGCTGCGGCCCGGGCGCCCTGCCGTCGGACGCCTACATGATGGGGATCGAGCCCGTCGATCTGCGCCGCCGCATGGAAGAGTCGCTTGCCGCGATCATCGCCCTGTTGCGCATGGACGAGCCGGTGACGATGGCCACCGACTGGTTCGAGCTGCGCGAGGCGCGCCTCCATCTGGCGCCCTATTCGGACCCGCGTTTTCACATCGCCGTCGCCAGCACGATCACGCCCTTTGGCATGGTGGCGGCGGGCCGCCACGGGCTCGGCGTCTTGTCGATCGGCGCCGGGCTCCCCGGCGGGCCGGAGGCGATGGCGTCGCAATGGCGGATCGCCGAGGAGACCGCCGCCCAACACGGCGCCGCGATGAACCGCAAGGATTGGCGCATTGTCGTCGGCATGCACATCGCCGAGGACGATGAGGAGGCACTGCGCCAAGTCAAAGCCGGCGAGCGCCACGAGACCATGAGCTACTTCGAAGAGACGCTCGGCCGCGTGCCCGGCACCTCAGAGGACCCGGTGCGCGACGGGGTCACGGCGCTGACCACCCTCGTTGGTTCGCCCGAGACCGCGATCCGCGTCATCGAGCGGCTCGTCGCCGCCAGCCAGGGCGGGTTCGGCGGCATGATGTTCCGCGCCCATGAATGGGCCAACCGCGAGCAGACGATGAAGAGCTACGAATTGTTCGCGCGCTATGTGATGCCGCATTTTCAGGGCTCGGTCGCGCCGCTCGCCCTATCCAACGCCTGGATCCGCGACAACCGCCGCCGGGTGCTCGGCAACAATGTCGAGGCGGTGCGCCGCGCCTTCACCGATACCGGCCGCGCGGTGCCCGAGGAATACCGCTACCGCACCGTCGGCGCGCAGGACATCGACCCGGCCGCGAAGGAGGCAAAGGCGGACGTAACAAACAGCTAACGAAAATAGTTTCTAACCTTTTTTGATGCCGGCCTAGAAACGCCGGATTCGTTGAAAGATTATCTGAATATTGACGAGAATGTGAACTACTTCACAACCGGCGGATGGCCTTGCGACTATACTGGCACGCGTGCCGAATACGGCGCTGGGCAGCAATCCGATGCGCAAGACAATGCCGTTGCGATGGATCGAGGAGGCCGAGGCGAGAGAGGTGCTCGCGATCGCGCGGTCTCAATCGCCGGCGCCGCCGTTCACCCCGGTCGCGACCAAAGCGCCATGGAGCGCGCGGGTCCGCCGCAGGTTCGTTACCGAGCCGGCGTCCCCGAGCCCCGCGCAGACCACCCTCCCGGACGGCGCGGTCGAGCCGCGGCGCAGCTAGGCGAAAGCTCGACCTACGCGTGTGGCCGCAGCTGATCGGTCAGGGAGGACACCCCGGCGAGGCGGCGAAATTCGTGGATCGTGCTGAGGCTCCTTTCGATCTGCGGCTCCCCTAGCCCAGAGAGGGGCACCAGCGTGCGGTACTTGGCGTCGATATCGCCCCAGGCGATCCCGAGCATGCCCGAGCCCTTCGGTGCGTAAACGGTGCTGGTGAAGCTGCGTCCGTCCCGCGTGCGGATGGTAACAGTCGCGCCCTGCCGATAGCGCGTGACGTCACCCTCCGGCGGCGCGCCGACCCGAACCTTGTCGATCAGCCGATGAATCACCGGGTCGGCGATTTTCTGCGGGCTCGCATGGACCCAGGAGAATTCGCGGTCGGCAACTCCGGCGGCGAGGAAATAGGCCGGGCTGTGCGCCATGTCGATGAGGTTCACCGGATGTAAGGGGCCGGTGAGCGCGGTCATCCCGGGCCGTGACGCGGTGATGCTTAGGACGTCCTCGGGTGCGATCTTGCCGTCGCGCGCGGCGTTGGCGGCAGCTTCGGCGAGCGCATGATAGGGGTGGCCGCCGGGCACCAGCTTCACCGCCATGTCGGTGACGATGTCCCACGAGGCGCCGAAATCGCTCGTGGCGGCGGCGGAAGCTGCATTCCCGTCGACCCCGCCGAACACCTCGAAGAACCCGAGCTTCATTTCGAGAATGCGCTCCTCGGCGCGGTAGCCGCGCTGCGCCGCGCGCACCGCCTGTATCCCGCTCATGGTCGCCATTCCGGCATGGTATTCGCGCGCTACACTGGTATCGGCCGCCTTGGCGAGCCCCCCGGTCGAGGTTGCCGCCAGCGCGATCGCGTTTGTTGTCTGGTCGGCATCGAGCCGCAAGAGGCGCGCGGCCGCGCCCGTCGCGGCGAAAATCGCCGCGTTCGAGCCGTGGAAGCCGCGCTCGCGAAACCCGGTCATCGCGTCGATGATGCGCCCGGCAGCTTCGTAACCGACGACGATTGCCGCCAGCACATCTTCGCCAGTGCCGCCGTGGTGCTCGGCCGCGGCGAGCGCGGTCGCGACGAGAGGCGTCCCGCAATGGACAATCGTGCGCAGGTCGCTGTCGTCGGATGCGGCAGCATCGCTCATCACCGCGTTGACCTGCGCGGCGCTGACGACCGGCAATTTGGCGCCGCCGTCGAACCATACCGAGGCCCGCGGGCTGCCCCCGAGGCTGCGCGCCATGTCTTTGATAATCCCCGCGGACTCGAGCCCCTTACCCATCGCCGCGCTGGCGATCGTGCTGGCGACCAGCATTGCCGCATGGTCGAGGGCTTGCGGCGGCAGGTCGGAAGCGGTGACCCCCGCCAGAAAGTTCGCCAGGTCGCGTGCCGTGCTCATCCTCCTACCTCCTTCGCTCTGGTGGTTGAGTTTGCCGCCCTGTGCTGCCAAGCTTTGTCCGCGAACCTCAGCGATCCAACCGGAGGAAACGAGCATGGCCATGGAAATCGGGCACGTCCACATCAAGACGTACGACCCCAAGAAGACCGCGCAGTTCTACATCGCCAATTTCGGCGCGACGATGAAGAACGAGGCTCCCAACGGCAATATCCAGCTCAACCTGCACGGGCTGCAGCTCAATGTGACGACAATCAGCGCGGCGCAGAATAGGAAGCAGATGATGGGGATCGAGCACATCGCGGTGCAGACCGACGACTACGCCGGCGCGATCGCCAAGCTGAAGGGTAATGGCGCGCACATCATGCTGGAGCAGTTTAACAACGGCCGTCATGTCGCCTTTATCGAAGCGCCCGACGGCGCCCAGATGGAGCTGATCGAGAAGGTCTGACCCGCGTCGCGGACAGTGCCCCTCACCCTGTCCCTCTCCCCGCCAGCGGGGAGAGGGAACGCGGTTGCACCGGTGTGCGCAGCGATGATGGGATGCGTCCGAGAATCCCGCTTCTCTCCCTCTCCCCGCGGGCGGGGAGAGGGCCGGGGTGAGGGGCGATCGATGCTGAAGGATCATGCATGGCACTGAAAGACCGGATCGCGTTTGGCATGGCGCTCCCCCATCGCGCGCCCGAGCCGATCGACGTCGGCGCGGTGCATCAGGTCGCGACGCGGGCCGAGGCGCTCGGGTTTGAGGATCTGTGGGTCACCGAGAACACGCTCGACCACGTGTTCTGCTTCGATCCGGTCGTCGTCCTCACTTATGCGGCGGCGGTGACCACGAGAATTCGCCTCGGCGCCTCGGTCGTGGTTCTGCAGATCCACAGCCCGCTGATGGTGGCGCACCAATGGGCCTGTCTGGATTACGTCAGTAATGGCCGGGCAATCCTCGGCGTCGGCATCGGCCGCGACCACCACTACCGTCAGTTCGAAGTGTCGCAGGAAGGCCGGGTCAGCCGCTTCCGCGAAGAGCTCGACGTGATCAAGGCGCTGTGGACGCAGCAGAAGGTCACATACCAGGGCCGCTTCTACCATCTCGCCAACGAGACGATGGCGCCGAAGCCGGTGCAAAAGCCGCACCCGCCGATCTGGATGGGGGTCGGCCACCCGAACGCGATCCGCCGTACCGCCGCAATCGCCGATGGCTGGATGGGCTCGGGCGGGTCGACGATCGCGCAATTCGCCGAGTCGGTTCCGATCCTCAAGGCGGCGCTGCAGGAGAAAGGGCGGGACCCGGCAAGGTTTCCGATCTCCAAGCGTATCTTCATGGCGGTCGATGAGCGGCCGGGGGTGGCCCGCGCCGAATTGCTTCGCTGGTTCACGGAGGTCTACCGCAACCCACCGGGCACCGATGCGTCGGGGATCCACGGCACCCCCGAACAGGTGAATGGGCGGCTTGAGGAGGTTATCGCGATGGGCGCCAACCATTTATTGTTGAACCCGGTCTCCAATTATGGCGAGCAGCTCGAAGCGCTCGCCGAAGTGGTGGGGTTGAAATGAGCGCGACTCCCTCCGACCCGGTCAAAGAGCAGGTCGCCGCGCATTGGGACCGGCGGGCGGCGCATTTCGACGAGGATTTCGGGCACAGCATCGGCGGTCCGGCCGAGCGCGCCGCGTGGGACCGCATCCTCGATCTGGTGATACCGCCGGGCGGACCATTGGATGCGCTCGACGCCGGCTGCGGCACCGGGTTCCTCAGCCTCGAATTGGCGGCGCGCGGCCACCGGGTCAGCGGCATCGACTTCGCGCCGGCGATGCTGGTCGAGGCGCGGCGCAAATCGGCGGAGCGGGGCCTCTCGGTCCGTTTCGAGGAGGGCGATGCCGAAGTGCTGCGCTTCCTTCCCGGCAGCTTCGATCTGGTGATCAGCCGGCATGTGTTGTGGACCTTGCCGCACCCCGAGGCGGCGATCGACGAATGGATCCGGGTGCTGCGGCCGGGCGGGCGGCTCGCGATCGTCGACGGCGCGCAATACAACGAGGCCAACGCGCCGCCGCAGCGCGAGAATGCCCGTACCAGCGCCGAATACGCCGCGATCGGCGATCGGCTGCCGTTTTACGGCGGGCGGCCGCGCGGCGAGATCGAGGCCCTGCTCCATAAGCATGGGTTGATGAATGTGGCGGGAGACTCGCTCGACGATCTGGTCGCCGCCCAGACCCGGCGCATGGTCGAAGAGGGTAGGGAACCGCGGCCACGCCAGCGCTATGTCGTCTGGGGCAATGTCGCGCGCTGAAGGAGAAAACGATGAACTATGAGCATATCCTCGTCGATATCGAGGACGGGGTCGGCATCATCACGCTGAACCGGCCCGAGAAGCTCAACGCGATGAACCGGCGCCTCGTCAGCGAGATGCACGAGGCGGTCGGGCATCTCGACGCCGACGATGCGGTCGGCTGCATTGTGCTGACCGGCGCGGGCCGCGCCTTTTCCGCCGGCGGCGACATCCACGAGCAGCTCGATGACGATCGCCGTTATTCCGACGACGAGCTCGACCGGATGCGCACCCGGCGCGGCTACCTCGACATCAGCACCTCGAAGAAGCCGAATATCGGCATGATGAACGGCCTCGCCTTTGGCGGCGCGGCGGTCTTGTCCTCCTCCTTCGACATGCGGATCGGCTGCGAGGATACGAAATTCCGTTTTCTCGCCGCGGCCTACGGCCGGATCAACAGCACCTGGACGCTACCCAATCAGGTCGGCTGGCCGATCGCCAAGGAGCTGTTGTTTACGGCGCGGGTGGTCGAGGCCGAGGAGGCCTATCGCATTGGCCTCCTCAACCACCTGGTGCCGAAGGACCAGCTGCGGGCCAAAACGATGGAATTAGCCAAGACGATCGCCGGCAACCACCGGGAGGCTGTGATCGGCGTCAAGGCGCTCCTCTTGAAGCAGATGACCCAAGACCTCGAAGCGCAATGGGATGAGGAGCGCCGCTACACCACCCAGATCATGCGCAACGCCAAGGCCAAGGAGGCCTTCCCCGAGTTCATGGCGCGCAAGGGCATCGCGGTCGATTGAACAAAGAAGCTGTCATTGCGAGGAGCGCAGCGACGAAGCAATCTCGACCGAACGAGCACGATCGGCGCGAGATTGCTTCGCTGCGCTCGCAATGACAAACGTTTCGGTTACCGCGCCTCGGTCCAGCTTTCGGAGAAGGCGAGCGCGCAGGTGCTGAACGGGCGGCCTTCGCGGTCCATCGGCCAGGGCTTGCCGGCCGCTTCGACGCCGTTGCGCGCGAGGCGCGCGCCAAGCGCCGGTATGAGGAGCGTGCAGACGCCGTATTTGCGGCCGCCCTCGCCCGGATTGGTGTGGATGAGTAAGGGATCGCCGATCTCGTACCAGGTGAGGGTCAATTCCTCGTCGTGCGCAATGAGGCTCTCGGTCCAGAAATATCTGGGGTCGCCGGATTTGGCGAATTCGGCGTCGGTGACCGGGATCGAGGTGTCGGCGGTCTCGGCATTGAGCATGCCCTGGACCGTCCCCTGCAGCCAGCGCGCCATCGCGATGTTGTCGGAGTAGATGCGCCAGCGGTCGTCGGTCAATTCGCTCTTCAGATAGAGCACGTGCCCGGGACCCGCCGGGCAGGTGATGATGCGCCAGTAGCTGGCATTGGTCGTAACCGGCCCGCCAGTGGCGGCGCTCAAACGGATGAACGGGTTTTCGCCGGTCAGGATGACATGGTTCGGGTCGGCGGCCATGGGGGTGCCTTTCTGGGAAAGGATTAGCGTGCGCGCGGATGGTAGGGCAGGCCGGGCGCCGGCGCCACAAATCGCGATTGCATCTTGCGACCGCGGGGCATCGCCCCTAATTCTGCCGGCTCGTCAGTGTCGAAGATGGGAGACCCCCGCCGATGAGCATCGAACTGTGGACCTGGAACACGCCGAACGGTAGGAAGATCAGCGTCGCGCTCGAGGAGATGGGGCTGCCCTATACGGTAAAGCCGGTCAACATCGGCAAGGGCGAGCAGTTCGGCCCTGCGTTCCTGCGGATCAGCCCAAACAACCGGATCCCGGCGATCATCGACAGCGACGGTCCGGGCGGCTCGCCGATCAGCATTTTCGAATCCGGCGCTATCCTCATCTATCTCGGCGAGAAGACCGGCAAGTTCTGGCCCAAGGGCGACATGCGGCGCCAGGTGCCGGTGCTCGAATGGCTGATGTGGCAGATGGGCGGGTTCGGGCCGATGCCCGGCCAGGTCCACCATTTCCTGCAGGTGGCGAATGAAGCGGACCGCCGCTACGGGTTGGAGCGCTATACGAAGGAGACGCGCCGGCTATACGGCGTCTTCGACAAGCGGCTGGGCGACGTGCCATTCGCCGGCGGCAGTGAGGTGTCGATCGCCGATTTCGCGATCCTGGGATGGGCCTGGCGCCACGAGCGCCATCTGGTCGACCTCGCCGACTACCCCAACGTCAAGCGCTGGTACGAGACGATGATGGCGCGCCCCGGCACCCAGCGGGGCTTCGAGGTCGCGCTGAGCTGAAACGCGATCCCGATAGACGCCGCAACGCCTGAGGTTCAAATCGGCACGCCGGGCGCTTCCTTGCTGAGGGCGAACCAGGCGGCGGCGAGGCGCATTGTCTCGGGCGGATTTCGGACAGTCTTGCGTCCTTCGAGACGGCCGCTTCGCGACCTCCTCAGGATGACGTAAAATATCGATTCAACACATAAATTCTCGTCATCCTGAGGAGCACCCCGGAGGGGTGCGTCTCGAAGGACGCATGGCTGAGCGGGTGAGGGCGGGCACGACCCATCGGGCGAATTCATACTGACAGAAAGCTGTCAGTATGGGGCTGTTACCCTGCGGGCACCAAGTGTGGGATGGAGAATGAGGTGGCTTCAAGAGGGGCTTTCGGCCATTTCCCGGAACCCGGAACCCCCGTAATCTGCGCCGATCATGGCCGTTGCCCGTTCGCCCATCGCCGCGGAAATTCGTGCGACGCTCGCTGTCGCGGCGCCGCTGGCCGGCGCCAATCTGGCGCAGATGGCGATGGGCCTGACAAACACGCTGATGGTCGGGCATTTGGGCGCGGCGCCGCTCGCAGCGGCCGGGCTCGGCGCGGGGCTGTATTTCATGTTGCTCATCCTCTGCATGGGCGTACTGGAAGCCGTCGCGCCATTGGCGGCCCATGCGATCGGCGCCGAGGACCACCCGACAGCCGGGCGGGTTGCCACAGCCGGGCTGATTGTCGCGGCGGTGCTCGCGGTGCCGCTCATCCTGCTTTTCACGATCATCCCGTCCCTCCTGTCTCTGCTCGGCTACAGCCCCGAGCTGACAGCCGAGATCGGCCGCTTTCTGCGCGCGATCCGCTGGGGCGCACCGGCCTTTCTCGGCTTTGCCGTCTTACGCTTCCTGTTGATCGCCGCCTTCCATGCCCGCATCGTCATGCTGGTTCCGATGCTCGGGATCCCGCTCAATGCCCTTTTGAACTGGATGCTGATCTTCGGCCATTTCGGGATGCCGGCTCTAGGCAGCGCCGGCTCTGGCTGGGCGACCGCGATCATTCAATGGCTGATGCTCGTCTGTCTTGCCGGATACATGGTCCTGATGCCGCGGCGGATACCGGTGCGGATGGCTCTGCGCGTTCTCGCCGAGATCCCACGGATCCTGCGGCTGGGAATGCCGATCGGCGTCTTGCGCGGCCTCGAAATCGGGGTGTTCGTCACGACCGGCATCGTGATGGGCGTGCTGGGCGCCGACGCGCTGGGCGCCCATCAGCTGGTCATCAACGTCGCCAGCATAACCTTCATGGTGCCGCTCGGCCTCGGCCAGGCGGCGATGGCGCGCGTCGCGTTCCAGCTCGGTCTCGGCGCGCCAGTGGCGGCGCGCCGCGCTGGGTTCGTCGCGGTGGCGCTCGGCGCCCTCTTCATGGTCGCGATGGCAGTGCTCCTGTGGGTGGCGCCGCGGGCAATCGCCGGGCTCTATCTCGATCTCGATGATCCAGCGAATGACGGAACCGTCGCCATCGCCGTCGAGCTTTTCGTCATCGCCGCCCTCTTTCAGATCTTCGATGGCGTGCAGGTGATCGCGGTGGGCGCGTTGCGCGGCTACCGGGACACCGCGGTGCCGATGCTGATCGCCGCGGTCGGGTATTGGGCGATAGGCTTCGTCGGCAGCTGGGTTCTCGCCTTCCCGCTTGGCCTCGGCCCGGTCGGCCTCTGGTCGGGCCTGGCGCTGGGCCTGGCTGTGGTGGCGGTATCCTTGACCCTGCGGCTCGAATTCCGCGCCCGGCTCGAAATCCGCGGCGCCGAGGAGGCCGCGCTGGTGGCGGGCGGGCTGCGCGTCTAGCCACGGGTGACCCGGCCGGTCGTGCGCGAGAGATGCGGCGCGTCGAGCCCGACCCCGACCAGATGGCCGAAGAGCTCGGCGAGCCGGGCGCGGTCCGCCTCGGGCAGCGGCGGCTTCAGGATCGAGGCGATGTTGCTGCGCAGATGCTCCGGGTCGCCGGTGCCGAACAGCACGACATCGACCCCGGGCTCGTGGCGCACGAACCGGTAGGCGGCGTCGATGAGGGTGCTGGCGCCGCCCGGATGAACGAGAAACCCGAAGGGGTCGGGGCTGTCGGCGAGGGCCTGCGGCACCAGGCCGTCGGCGGCCATCTCGTGCATCGTCAGGGCGAGGCGCTCGGGGCGCGAGAAGATGTTGCGCACCGCGAACATCATCAGCGTGCCCACACCGTATTGCCGGGTCAGCGGGAAGACGGCGTCGCGAGCATTCTGGTGCATCATGTGAAAGGCGACCATGAGGACGTCCCAGACGCCGTCGCGGCAGGCGCGCTGGGCCATCGCGTGGCCCTGGTCGCCGGGCGCGGTTTCGGTGATGCCGAGATGGCGGAACTTGCCCTTCTCCTGCTCGCGCAACAGCGCCGGCGCGAGCACCGAGAGCGCGTGGTCGTAGGCGCGCGGCGCGACTCCGTGCAACTGATAGACATCGATGTAGTCGGTGCCGAGCTCCCGGAGCGAGCGGTCGAGGCTTGCGACGGCGCTCTCCGGGGTCGAGTTCGGGTTGCTGACCCCGAACGGCGCCTTGGTGCAGATCACGACCTGGTCGCGCGGGACGCCCTCTAGCGCCTTTCCGAGCACCTTCTCGGTGCCATAGGCCGCCGCGGTATCGAACAGATTCACCCCGAGATCGAGGGCGGCGCGGA
>Ga0210394_10002729_pt1 | contig 23674 bp, 27 predicted proteins | sample IncBWC12MmetaG_FD_160121 | JGI IMG/M metagenome (GOLD analysis project Ga0210394, IMG submission 160121) | Forest soil microbial communities from Barre Woods Harvard Forest LTER site, Petersham, Massachusetts, United States - Inc-BW-C-12-M | ecosystem: Environmental > Terrestrial > Soil >... | reverse complement strand
GTTCGTGTATTTACCGTTTGCGTGTTTGCCGTTTGTTTTGGCACGGACCGTCTTGCCGCCGAGCTCGAGCTTGCGCCTTTCCTTCGATTTCTTCCGCTTCGCGGCCGCTTTCTCCGCCGCCTTAAGGGCTTCCCGCTCGGCCTTTTTCAGCTCCCTGGCTTTCAGCCGCAACCGCTCGGCCCCGGCTTCGGCGCGCTTCTTCTTGCGTTTCCTCTCGCAGGCGGCGCATTTGCAGCCGATCGGCTTCAGATAGGCTTTGAAGTAATCCGTGCCGTAGTCGTAGTTGATCTCGTCACCGGGTTCGATGTCCTTGATCGCACGGATGAAAACCTTGCGTTTGCGGGGCTTGACGTCGGATTCGGCGTTCGGCTTGCAGGCGTGGTTGATATAGCGGGCGACGTTCTCGCGCACAGAACCGTCGATGGTCCAGCGGTTGTTGAGCTCGAACAGATATTTGTTCTCGATCGCGTCGTCTTTTTTCTTTTTGGAATCCAAGAGCGGTCCAAAATATCGGACGATTTTGGCCCCCTTCTTGATCTTCCTGGTGGCGAAGAGGCCAAGTCCGGTGCGGGAACGGGCGACGCGATAGGGTTTCTTCGGCGAAATGACAGGCATGACGATGAGGCAACTGACACGCTAGCTTGAGGGATCGCGAAGGCGACGTTCTAGGACGATTCCATGCAAATGTCAGGCCCTTCGCGCCGTTTGCTTGAGCCGTCCCCAGATTGCGCGCATCGAAGACGTGGCTCCTTGTGACCACAGCCGTTTTATGACAACGACCGCTTCATGACGGCGGCCGCACGATGGTCGCCCTGAGCATGGCGTCCAGCAGGGTTTCGACGCCGGTCCCCTCCGGCAACCGCCGCAGAATGTCGGAAAGCCTGCCGTCGAGCAGCAGCATGGTGAAGCCATGGACGAGCGACCAGGCCCGCGCGATGGCCGCCGCCTGATCGAGCGACAGCGCCTCCGCCGAAATTGTCTCCTGGCGCTGGGCGCCGATCGCGCCGGCCAGTCCCGCGAACGAGGCTTTGGCCGCCTCGCTGAGCGAGGGCCGCGTCATGTCGAGACGCTCGGTGCGGAACATCAGCCCATACATGCCGGGATGGGCTTGCGCGTAGGTGACATAGGCCTTGGCCCGCGACATCGCCTTCTCCGCCAGCGTGCTGCCGTCGGAATCGGCTACCCGCATCGCCGCGTTGAATTGCCGAAAGCCGATCGCGGCGAGTTCGCTCACAAGACCGGTGAGATCGCCGAAATGATGGGTCGGCGCGGCGTGGGATACGCCCGCTTCACGCGCCACCGCCCGCAGCGTCAATCCGCCAAGCCCTTCCCGCTCAAGTACCCGCTCGGCCGCCGCAAGCAAGGCGTCGTGCAGGTCCCCGTGATGGTAAGGGGCGGGTTTCAAGCCGGATTTGACCCCGCGCGCCGTCGATTTGGCCGCGCTTCGTGCGGCGGTTCCGGCTCCCGTGCGCCCGGCCCGGGTAATTTTAAGAGTTCGCGTCATCCTCACCGTATAGATCACGATTTTGACACTGTAAAGATTTTGCTTGACGCCTCGCCGCGTCTGGGGTCTACGTATCTTTACGATGTCAAGATTGGTGCGGCGAGGCCCCCATGACGATCTTCCTGATCCTTGCGCCTTACGGCGTTTTCGCAACTCTGATGCTGGTCGGCTCCGCCACCGCGAGCCTGTTCACCGCTGCCGCGATTTGCCTTTTGGCCATCGCCTATGACATCTATCGGGGACGCTCGATCAAGGTGCTCGGCGCGGGCTCTGCTTTGGTCTTTGCCGCGCTCGGCGGTTATCTGGCCGTGACCGGCGAGGCTTGGGGCGTCTCAGAGGTGAAGTTCACCGTCGATGCCGGCATCCTCGCGATCGCGCTTATCTCGCTCGCCGTCGGCAAGCCCTTCACCCTGCAATATGCCCGCGAGACGGAAGATCCGAAGACCACCCAAATGCCGGACTTCCTGTTCGCCAATTACGTGATCACCTGGGCCTGGGTGCTCGCCATGCTGCTCATGATAGGGGCCAACATGCTTCCCATCTATGTGCCTGGCATCCCGCTCTGGTCGGCACTTGTGATCGCGTTCGCGGTTCGCAACACCGCGATCTATTTCAGCCAGTGGTACCCGTCCTATCACCGGCAAAAATATAGCACATCGGCCGTTGCGGTGACCGAAGCGCATTGAGGGCAGATCATTGGAGGGAACGCCATGAAGGATATCCTGGTCAGGCTCGGCAGCGACTTCTTTTCCACGATCGTGTTCGCAGGCGTCTATTTCGCAACCGGCAGCATCGCGCTCGCGACCGGGATCGGGATCGCAGGCGCGATCGGCCAGGTGATCCATGCCCGCTTCAGGGGAAAAGAGCTCAGTTTCATGGCCTGGGCGAGCCTTGCACTTGTCATCGTTCTGGGCACGGCCACCCTCCTCACCGACGATCCGCGCTTCGTGCTGGCGAAACCCTCGATCGCGCATTTTGCGATCGGCGTCATCATGCTCAAGCGCGGCTGGCTGCTGCGTTATGTGCCGCCCATCGTGGCCGAGACCATCCCTGAATATGTCACCTTCGCAGGCTTTGCCTGGGCTGTCCTGATGCTGGCGCTCGGCGCCGGCACCATTGCGGTTGCGGCAACCGGCGACATGAGGCTGTGGGCGATCTATGTGTCGTTTGTCGCGGTCGGCGCGAAAATCGCAGCCTTCGCCATTCAATACGTCGCCTTCCGCTTCCTCATCACCAGCCGTCTGCGGGCCCGCGCTGCGGCCCCCACCTGAAAACCTTGCCCGGAGCTTGGGCATAGGCTGCGAGATGCGCTATACCGCCTTTGCCTTAAGAACCATTTCCGGTTTTGGAAACCATCAGGAGACGTGCGAATGGCCGTGGACGGAAACTGGAACATCACCATGACGACGCCGATGGGCGACCGCCAGGCGACGCTGAACCTGAAAAGCGCCGGTGGCGCGCTGACGGGCACGCAAGCGGCCGAAGGCAATTCCACCGAGATTTTCGACGGCGCGGCCAATGGCGATGACGTCTCCTGGAAGGTTTCCATCACCAACCCGATGCCGCTGACCCTCGAATTCACCGGCAAGGTTTCCGGCGACAGCATTTCCGGCGAAATGGGCATCGGCCCGATGGGAAGCTTTCCGTTCACGGGAACGCGGGCGTAAGACGCTTGCGAGCGTCGCCGCTCGGACACAGACGGTCTTGCTATGCCTTCGCAGAGCGTTCCGGCAGCACGACCGGCACATGCGGCGACGAGCTCACCACGCGCGGCGCGCCGTCGGAATAGCTCAGCGCCTTAAAGCTCTGGCCTTTGATCAGGGCCTCGATGACAAGAATGAACTTCTCCGCCAGCATTGAACGAACTCCACGGTTCATCAATGCGTCAATGCTGCGCCGGCTTTGTTTCACGTCTGTTTCGCGTGGCTAGCGAAACGGTTTCGTCCGCCCACCGGGGACTAGCGCACCGTCACATCACCGTGATGGCATCAACGCGCTCAAGCTTGCTTGAGCCACGACAGATTAGAATGTCAAACAGCGTTGCGTCGTCGCGACTCTCTCTTCCGTCATGGCCGGGCTTGACCCGGCCATCCACGTCTTTGGACGCAGCAAGTTCTGGATTGCGGAGCCCGTCATCGGGCGCGCATTCGCGCGACCCATTGGCTAGCGCTGGCAATGACGTCGCGACACACCTTCTCCTCGCAACGCAGCCGCGCCCGAGTCGTGCATGAACCTTTCGCCCCGAAATCGGAGGGCGCAGGGAATGCCGGGCGCTCGTTGCGCCCGCAGCCTCGCGTGCGAAAGTGAAAAAGCACACGAGCGTAGTCACCGCGGTCACACCGGAGTAACCCGGCATCCCCCGCGCGAGTGGTTTTAACGCCTTCCTTCGTGCTCTCCCTGGTGATCGGGCTTTCTTGTCACCATCGCCTTGCGGACACCTCCGCAAAGCTTGACATCAGCGTCGAGATGTCAGGACCACACGACTTCACCGTCCGCGGATGGCGCATTCGTCCGTGCGCCATTCGCGTCCACCGCATCCCCTCTTACGTCCGTGACGATCGCGAAACGCCCCTCCTTAAGAGACGGGATGATTCGCTTCTAATGCTGCGTCTACCAGGCCGTCAAGGAAAATTTCTGAAAATCCGAAATCAAACGATCGGCACAAATCGGACATCTCGAACGTACCGCCGGATGTCTGCTATCGGGAGCAAGGCAGACCTTGCAACGGTCGGGACAGATGTCTGTTTATGACCCGAAGGCGGCTACTTCCAATTATAGACCAATTGGTCTATATATTGGCGATGAGACACCAAACCCCAATGCAGTTGCCCCGCGGCCGCCCCCGGAGTTTCGACACGGAAGCCGCTGTCGAGCGCGCGATGGGTGTGTTCTGGTCGCGCGGCTATCACGCCACGGCGCTACCGCACCTTCTTCGTGCGACGAAGCTCTCGCGTGGCAGCCTTTACGCCGCTTTCGGTGACAAGCACTCGCTCTTCTTGCGTGCGCTTGATCGCTACGTTGCCGACGCCATGACACGGATGAATATCGAACTCGGCCCCCGCAGAGAGCCGGTTGACGGCCTGCGGGCCTACCTTGCCGGCTACGTTGACCGCACGAGCGGTGCTAGTGGTCGGCGCGGATGCCTGCTGGTGGCTACAGCCATGGAACTGGCTGGCCATGATGCTGAAGTTAATCGCCGCATCGGGAGCTTTTTCAAAGCGATGGAGGCCAGGGTGGCTGATGCACTTTCCCGTGCGAAGGCGGCGGGCAAGTTGGCCGATGGTGTTGAGCCTTCAAGTGCCGCCCGAATTCTCGTCTGTTTCGTCGAGGGGCTGCGAGTGGTCGGTAAAACGGGACCGACACCGACCACGTCGCAAGCCACCGCTGACGCTCTTCTCGACCGCTTCATTAAGTAGACAATCCAATGGGCGCCTGCGCCGTTAGCGCGTCTAAATCTAGACCGAATGGTCTTGAAAGGAAGGATACCATGTCTGCCATCCAGATCGTCTGCGCGGTGGCCGTCCCTTTGCTCTGGGGTTATCAGTTCGTGGCCATCAAAGTGGGCGTTACGGAGTTTCCGCCTCTCTTCTTCCTCGCGCTGCGCTTCCTGGCCATCGCGCTGCTGCTTATTCCGTTCGTCAAACGGCCCGCACGTCAACAGTTCGGCCCTATCGCAGCTATTTCGGTCTTCCTTGGTGGACTAAACTTCGGGCTCTTCTATGTTGGCCTCGGGCTCGGCTCGGGAAGCATGTCGGCCGTCGCGTATCAACTCGCCACGCCCTTCACCGTCCTGTTAGCCTGGCCGCTGCTCGCGGAGAGGCCGTCTCTAACTACATCCGCCGGAGTGGTGATTGCATTCGTCGGCGTGGTCGTGTTGGCAGCGGGACCTGGCCTGTCGGCAAACGCGCTTCCGCTGCTGCTTGTGGTTGGCGCTGCCTTCGCGTTCGCGGTGTCCAACATCTTGACGAAGCGCTACGGCCCATTTGATCCCCTGATGTTGATGGGGTGGTCGTCGCTGCTCACGGTGCCGCAGGTCATATTGATGTCGTTGCTCCTTGAACATGGACAACTGGCGAGCCTTATCACGGCGGATGAACGTGGTTGGCTGGCACTCGCCTACACAATTTTCATCGGAGGAATTGTTGGGTTTGGCCTCTGGTTCTGGCTGATCGCCCGCTGCTCCATGGGCCGCGTCGCACCATTCGGCCTGCTGCTTCCGATGTTCGCCTTGATTTCGAGTGTGTTGTTCCTTGGGGATCATGTGACCCCAAAGTTGGTTGTCGGTGGATTGCTCGCGATCTCCGGAGTCGCCATTACGCAAGTAAGATCGACCGCTCGACCAATTCGAACTTAGAAGTCGTGTCGTGGCGACTTCCGAGTTTGGCACTTATCGGACTTGCCGAACGAGGCGCGGCATGTCCGTTTTCGGGGGGCAGAGCCGACATTCCATTCCGAAATCGGGCGACCCGGTCCGGCATCTGTTTCGCCCTATTTTTCCGGCGCAAAATTCTGATTGGTCAATGGAAATGAGGTCGGACGCTGGATGCGAATAAAGGGCTTGTTGGCTCCCGCGTGACAGCGGTTACAGCCGCTCGTCAATTCGTCAAAGGCAGCGACAAAATTGCTGCTGCTCTTTGCCTTGACCGCCTCTTCGAGTTTCTCGATCCGTGGGTCGAGGATGGTCTTGATCATCTCGGCGACAGGAACGCCTTCATGGGTTGGAAATAACCTCTTGGCGTCCTCCAGCCCCTCTTTGATCTCATCAATCTCGTAGGCGGCCAAATCCCAGTTTTTCTGGCTACCGGCAAACCACAGCTTGGCGTGGCGAAGCTGTGTTGCTGTCATGAATTCGCCAAGGCCGGGTTCGTGATGTTGCATTGCCGGCTCAGCGGTTGCGAACATTGCCGAAGCAGCAAATGCGATCACGGCAGCGAAGATCCGCTTCATTCGTCGTCCCTGTAACAACGCGCACCCGGGGTGAAGCAACGGCACGGCCGGCAGCGCAACAACGGTCCAGGGCGCCTATGTATCATAATCATTTAGGCTTGGGCTCCGTCATCTGCAGTTGACGAACCCTGCGAACGCCTTTAGCAGCGCGCTAGATTGAATTGGGGAACCAGTGATGTCCGACAGTCCCAGGGTGATCTTACTGCTGGTCTTTGCCGCCCTATCGGCCTTGCCGATCTCACCGCGCCTGGCCTACGGGCAAGCCGCTGAAAGAGACAGCACATGGGCCGTGCTTGACGTAACCGCGGCGATCAACAGCGCAATAGACGAAAGCAAGAATGGCGCCGAACTGCGCGAAAGGCTGGTGCGCCGCTTTTCCGAATGCTCGCTGATGTATGGGGGTCTTTCGACGCTGACTGCCAATGTCGAAGCTAAAAAAAGCTACGTTCAGGCCCAGACGGCCACGATGGAAGTTGAAGCGGCGCTTGCCAAGCCATTGCAACAGGAAAAAAGACTGGAGCTTGAAGGAACCGCTCGCAACACCGTGGCCTTGATGTTGCGTGCCATTAAACTGCAAGGCGACAAGGAAGTGGGCCCGCTCCTGAAGAACTGCAAAGCGTTAAATGATTTGAAGGAAATCAAGAAGGCCTTGCGGGAGCTTTCGCTCCAGTAAAAGCCGGAATAGCAAGACTTGCTTCGAGTTAGGGCGTGGACTCATAAGCGCGTAGCCAAATCCGAATGGCTGCGAGCTTGATGAAGGCAAGGTCTGAGATGGGCCGGATAGCGGACATGCTGCAGATATGTCAAAAACGACGCGAATGACCCAAAGCGGGCGAACCAGCCGCCTTCGGGCCTAGTAGGGCGGTGTCTTGCGTCGCCCCTGGGCCCTGGCCACACTCGCCCGCATCACGTATCTTTTCCGCCAACCGCTCGAGCGGTTCGGGGCTTTGATAACCGGTTTGTATCTTGGCTTATTTCGGCAGCTCACGGCCGGATTGCTCGGCCACCATGTATTCGGCATACCAATCCGGCCAATTTTCATCATGCGCGCCGGTCCGCTTCTCGTGCTCGCCATGCGCGGCGGCGGCGCGACGAAGTGCTGCGGCAAGGTCAGCCGGCGAGGAGAACGCCGTGTCGTCAGAGTCCACGCGCCCGGGCAATCGTGTGGTGATCTCCTGCAGGAGCCAGGTGTTGCCGTCGGGGTCGCTCAAAGAGGCGAACGAGACATAACTGCGCCCCGCCGGATCGCGTCCGCTCAGAGGCGGCCGTCCCGGTCCGGCGCGGTGGAATACGTCGCTCACCTTGGCGCCACGTGCGATGAGTTCGGCGTGGGCTGCTTCGATGTCGGATACGATCAGGTAGATATTCTGTGCTGCGCCGGGTGTTGCGGACGTTAGCCCCTTGCCGAAATGGACCGAGGCTGGCGAACCGGGAGGCGTGAACTGCACCACGCGAAACACCTCGCCGACGGCGAAGTCTGCATCGAGCCGCCAGCCAAGGTTGCTGTAGAAGGACTTTGAGCGATCGACATCCGATACTGGTATGACGACGGCCTCAAGCTTGAAGTTCACTTTCTTTGCGTGCGGGTGCCTGGACGCGGCTCCGCTCTGCTCTTGGATTGTGCTCATGTCTAACTCCTCTATCGTGCGACGTCTTGTCTCATAGCGTTCTGACTCGCCTGGCTTTCGACATAGACGTCGCTCAATCGTTGGGTAGGTACCAAAATCGAAATGCATCCTTCCACAAAGCGGAAGCGGAGCGCGCCGGATATTGGACGCGACCTAGGGCGTGGGCTCATGAACGCGTTGCTAAATGCTGATTGATGCGATCTTAATGAACGCCAAATAGTTTGCCGCGAGCTATCGGCCCCGCCCTCGAGGCCAGTCCCTATTAGGTCGCCACCGCGTTTTCGCGTGACGGTTTGCGTTCGTCACTGCAAAAACGATTCGACGTGTATCTTCGCCGTCGCCAAGTTTACAGTGGCGAGACCCCAAATCTGCTTCGTGTTGACCCAAGCATACTTCGGAGTTGCGGTGGTGAGACGCACGTTGGCAATGAGGTCCATCATCGGTTCATTCGCTCGCGGCGTCGCAACGCCCTCAATGCGCATGGCGATGCGATGGCCATCATCAGTTTCAATTGCGGCTCTGCCGTCGAGGTCGGTGCGTCCATCGGCACGCAGCTGGAGGTATTCGACGCCACTACGTACTTTGCCCGTGATGCGGCCTTTGATATCTCCATCGAAAGCCACATCAATTCGTGCTCCCTGCGGGGGTACGCTTTCTTTGCCGCTCAGGAGTGCATCCAGCGTCACTCCGTAGTCGGTCATTCCGGTGATATTGAAGTCACATTCATAAATCTTTTCGCCTCGCATTTTCTGAACCTCGGCCACCATTCTCTCCTTTGGTTGTGTCGTTGTGCCGGATGGTGGCACTTCGCATGGGTTGAGCAGCATGCTGAACCAGCCGCACGCTCTCGTTGCGAAAAGTGGAGGGGACGGTCGACCTTGCCAACTGACGGATGCGGAAGGAGCCCTACCAAACCATGGAGGGCCTATCGGTTCCGGTCCCCGGGCCCTTGCCCACGAGGGAAGAAGCCCCCCAAGCCCAACGGCTTATTACTTGTCTTCTTTAAGCGACGACTTCCGAAATCCGCGGTTACGTGGCAAAATCGGAACCTATCCTTCCGGATTTTGGAAGAGGATACGATGGATCGCCTGGACGCCATGTCAACCTTTCTTGCGGTCGTCGAGGCTGGCAGCCTGTCGGCTGCGGCGCGTCAGATGAAGACGCCCCTTACAACGGTTAGCCGCAAGGTCTCCGAGCTTGAGTCTCATCTGCGGATCAAGCTGTTCAACCGGTCAAGCCGCCAACTCGTCCTCACCGATGCCGGCAGCTCCTATCTGGCCGCGTGCAAGCGCATTCTTGCGGATGTTACCGAAGCCGAGCGCATGGCCTCTGGAGAGTTCACCGCGCCGACCGGCGAATTGGCGGTTACGGCTCCGGTGAGTCTTGGGCGCACGCACCTCATCCCGATCCTTGCCGACTTCCTCAAGACCTTTCCTGACATCAGGACGAACTTGATTCTTACAGATCGTGTGCAGAGCCTGTTTCAAGAGCAGATCGACGTGGGCCTACGCATTGGCGCGTTACCGGATAGCAGTCTGATAGCGGTGCCTGTGGGAACAACGCGAAGCGTAGTTTGCGCCAATCCCGCGTATCTGGCGACGCGCGGAACGCCGCGCAAGCCGGAAGATCTGGCCGGTCATGACTGCATAAGCTATCCGGCCATCATCTCGCCCGATGTTTGGACATTTGCGGTAGGCAAGACAACGGTTGCGGTACCTATGCGTCCACGGCTCGTTGTCAGCAACGCCGAGGCCGCGTGTGACGCGGCGTGCGCGGGCGTGGGAATTACGCTCGCTCTCTCGTATCACTTCCATTCCGGGCTGAAGTGCGGATCGTTAACAACTCTACTGGATGAGTTTCGCCCGCCCACGATGCCGGTCAACCTCGTCTATACGGCCGATAAATTTCTTCCGATCAAAGTGCGGGCTTTCCTCGATTTCGCAGCCCCGCGGTTAAAACGAGTTCTGGCAGAGTTTAGTCATTAGGCTGCACGACCCTGCTCGACCGTTTCGCGAGGTTTCGAAAGACTGTTTCGAGCCTCGATCGCCTCGATCGAGCGGTCAAACGCGTTTTCCAAAACATGCCTGCCAACGGTGCCTAGTACGGCACCTAGTACCCAGCCCTTGAAATTCTTTCCGTCGCGAACGACGGTCACGTCAATTTCGGTCATGCCGTCAGGACGCCGAGTGAAGCTGTAGGTATGACCTGACGCGCCTCCCCAAACATTGGAATCTGTCGTCGTGAGGATCACCCGATTGGGATTCGACCAATCGTAGTGCAACCGTTCCCAGATGCCACTTGACCCTTCCGTGACATCGGCCTCCGAAATGCCCTTGTGATGCACCTTCAGGTACTCATCTGCACTGTTACCAAAGAGCTCAGAACGACCCGGCCCGAAGTCGGTGAGCCCAGCAACGTACTGTTCAGGTGTTGAAGCGGTCGTCCGGTGGATATGGATCGTAGACATGCTCAGCTCCTAATCTTCAGAATGCACTGACAAATCAAACCTCAGTCGACGGCGGAACTCGCGTTGCGGACAAGTACGCGATCGCCTTGCCGGCTGATTTCAAGCCCGCTCGTCCGGCTTGTGGTCGACAGGACCACGTGCTGGCCAGGTGCAAGAACTGACACAACGCGGATTGGCGTTCCCGCCTCGCCCTGGGCCAAGGTCGTGACGACATGAAAACCGTCACGCTCGATCGTGTAGTAAGCGACGCCCGATACGTCGCCGAGGTCGATGCTTTTGGCTTGGATCGGGCGCAGGCTCTCGGCATGGGCTGCCCCGAGAGTGGCGAGGACGAATGCAGTTGTGAAAAGCGTGCCACGGATTGGCATGGTGATCTCCTTTGAAAGGTGTTTGGAATGACTAGATGCTGTCGGGTGCGGCGGCTCAGGGCCGGATATCGCCGTGACGAACATCAATGGCTGATGTCCCGTCGCTCCGCCCGCTCACCGAGTCCGACGGGAAGACGCTGTCGTAGATCGCGCGGGCTTCTTGAATCAGCCGAAGACGTTCGCGCTCGGCCCTTGAAACAAACCGGATAACTTCACCCATATTCGCCTCCATCTGTCATCTGCCGCGCTTGGGCGGCGTCGTGGTTGGGAGATGGAGCAAAAATGGTCTGTCCAACAGACGGGAAAACTGAGAGGTGTCCTTCCGAAACGCGGAAGGCTTCAAGCGATTTCGTCAGGCTGCGGGGCCGGAACGGCGCCGCTCGCCATCGCTTTCAAGCGGGCGGCGTTGCCGTTATACTCGCCAAATGTCACCAAGAAGCAGGCATAGGGTTGCAGCCATCCAAGGAGCCTTCCACCATGCATGCAATTCGAAAACTGCGTGAGTCGGGCCACGCCACTGTTGCTGACTACGAAAAGCTTCTCGCTCCAAATGTTGTTTTTCACAGTCCCGTGTTGATACGAACTGCAGAAGGTCGTGCGGTAGTTGCGAAGATTTTCGCGACCTCGACCACGCTACGGGAGGGTGTCTATACGGGTGAATGGAAGCTAGACGACCGAAGAACCCTACTGAGATGGAAGGGAAAAATTCAGGGTCACGAGCTGGAAAGCTTCGATCTTATCGAAGAAAACGACGAGGGATTCATCGTCGATCGCACAATAGCTTTTCGTCCAATGCCCGCAGCGAGGCTTTTTCGGGATGCCATGCGGGCCGCCATGGGAAGCTCTATTCCAGACGATTTCTGGCAATATTCAGATTAGAACAGCGGTGGATCGGCCATATCGTTCGCGGCGATGTCGTTCGGTTGGGAAAGCGGTTCGCCACTGATTTGGGGATGTCGATGTTGGCCAGGGAGCCGGCCAAGGCGCTGACAAGACGCTGAGCGTTACCGTCCCGCTCCCGCTGCTTGGCCGTGCTGATGAGGCAGTCGATCCGACTCTGGCACTAAACGTCGGGCACCAAACTGACATGCCGGAATCGTCTGACGATGCCGGCGCGTGAGGTAGAAGAGACGAGCCGTTCTGTCGCGGTCACCTGCGGTTATGACCCGACTGCGGCATCGGCTGTCCCTTCGACCGCGCTGGTTTGAGCCGCGACGAGATCCAGGGTCACTGTCCGGGTTCAAGAACGACAACGACACCCGTCGGTTCGGGTTCGTGCGGCCTCAGGCTCGTCAGGGTCTCATCGCTCCAGCTGGCAAGGCTGACAATCTCACCGGTTTGAAGTTCTTTTTCCGGCACTTCGGCCGGCTGCAGGACATTGAGGCCACTGTCATCGAGAAAGAACGTATGATCCCCAAACAAGTCGGTCAGTTGCCGGACAGCGGGATGGTTGTCGGGAAGGACCTCGGCCTGGAATTGGCTCAAGGCTCGGTCTACTTGTGTCGAGTTCAGCTTCATGTCTTGCTCCTTTTTTTGCCCTCCAGCCGGTCCGGGAGTGCTTCCGCGATCTCAAGACAGCCAAGGCGTTAGACAGCCAAGGCCTTAGACAGCCAAGGCGTTGGCCCTTCGCTGTGCCAGCGACACAGCCGGGCCGTGGCGATGTGCGCGCAACTGGTGGGCACGGCCGGATCAGCCGTGTCCTACCCTTGGAAGCCCACCTTCGGAACTACCTGCCGTAGACCACAGGCGCGCGGCGGATCACCACCACCGGTGGCTCGATGTCACGCTGCCAGACGCGGCCATCATCGAACTGAATGCGCATGCCATCTGGCGAATACACCGCGCCCTCGCCGCGCGCCTCAATCCAGATGCGGCTATAGGGCGCGTTCCAGTCGGGCCAAGCCCTGTAGGACTCTCCCGTTTCCGTCGTGAGGTTCACGGCCTGCTCGTTCTGCGTGACGAAGGCGGGCGCGCCGACCATGCCGTCCCGGCACATTTGGATGCACCGATAGGTGCCGGTCAGGTTGACCGTTTCGGCCGAGACTCCAGTGACGGCGGCTCCAGTGACGGCGCACGCGGCAAAGAGGCTAAGGGCCAGCGACAATCGTCTCATCGGGATTGCTCCATCGCTTGCATAAAGATGAGCCCGATAAAAGCGGGCGAGAACCAATCGCTGACGAATGCCGTTCGTTCCCCTTGTTCCCTGCAGTTCCAACACCGCTGCGTGAGGTGGACTAAAAGACGCGTGCGCGGGACCCATTAAGGCGGAAATGCGGGCTATGCGAGGCGTGCCGCGCCTTACTGCCACAAGCCTTGTTGCTGTTGCACCGGCTGCTGCGGCGCCGACTGCCGATAGTACTGGCCGTCAGGATAGCGCTGGCCGCGCTGACGCGTATTGCCCGGTTGGGGATTGCCAGGTTGGGCATTGGCAGCCAGGGGATCCCAACCGCGCTGGAAAAAGGAACCGAAGAAGCTCCCGTCCCCGCTCGCAACGGGGAACTCGGTCGACGTCGGCTTGCGCGTGATAAAGCCGCCCTGCGGCTGGTTGTTGAGCACCGCGACGAACTCGGTGCGATAGTTGGTCTCTTTGCTCAGCGGCTCGTCCGAGATGATGATCGAGGATCGCGGCACAGCGGTCGGCGCGATACGAGCGAGCAGATCCTGCGGGATGGTGACGCGGTCGAGCGCGTCCTTGGCGTCGTCGGCGCTGTCGATCGTGACCGCGGTCCAGCGCAGTCCCGCGTCGCCTTGCGCCACCGCCGTGAACACATGCGTGCCGATCCGCTGGTCGGGATTGCGGATCGCGACCGGAACCTCGATGGACGAATCGAACACCTCGCCGCCGTCCGCCCACGCTTTATGCGTGTTCCGCCGCACGTAAAGTTTTTGCGTCGCGCGGCTGATGTAGATTGAGACAGGCTCCAGCGCGAGCTTCGCCTCGTTCGCCGCCATGGCGGTATCGGCCTTTTTGGCCACGGCCGCCTTGGCGGCGTCCTTTGCAGCGGCGGCGGCATCAAACTTCGACTTGGCGTCGGCCTTGGCGGCCTCAAGCTGTGTCCCCGCTTCCGCGGCCTTGGCGTCGGCCTTCTGCTTCAACTCCTCGGCCAGTGCGGTAGCCTGGTCCGTCTTTGCGGCAGCAAGCATCTTGTCGGCGAAGGCCAGTTCGGCGTCGGCGCTCTTCTTGAGCCATTCCAGCTTGCGCAGCGGCGCCGTGAGTGAAGCTGCCTCGCGCGCCGCAGACGCCACGGCCTTCTTCGTCTCATCGACCGCCTTGGCCGCTTCCGCAGCGTCGCGGGCGAGCGTCTCGGCACGCGCAGGCGCTGCCGCGAGGGCTTGCGCGTTCGGCACGAACAGCGCCGGGTGGGAAAACTCGACCGGGGCCGCTTCAATCGGCGAGATGATCACCCGCATTCCGATCCGCGTCTTGTCGAACAGCTTCTCCGCAAAGTCGTAAGGCATCCGCACGCAGCCGTGCGAGGCCGCATAGCCGGGCAGCGGCCCGCCGTGCAGCGCGATGCCGTTCCAGGTGATGCGCTGCATGTTCGGCATCCAGGCATCGTCATAGAGGCTCGAGTGGTGGTCCTTGTCCTTCTCGATCAAGGCGAAGACGCCGGCTGGCGTTTCGCGTCCCGTGGTGCCGGTCGACACCGGCGCGCGCAGGATCCAGCCTTCGGCGTCGTAGAAAGTGACCTGCTGGCTCTTGATCGACACGATCGCCATGATCGGCTCGCCGGCCTCGCGCGGCGCCGTCGCCTCGGTGGGTGGCGCAGGGCGCGCCGCCGCCTGTCGCGCCGCGGCCTCGGCGGTCAGCGCCGTCAGTACGACCATGGCCGCGAGCGTCACCATGGCGGGAGACCCCCGCCGCCGCATCGTCACGGTGGATTGCGCCGTCGTCGATCGATTTGCCATTCCCTGCCCCGGTTGAAACGCGAATCCGCACCGCGATTGCTTAGCTTATATACGACAGCCCGTTAACTCATATACGACGCTTGTGTCGTAAATGGCGTGCTAATTGGTCATTCATTTGCCTTGGCCAGCGTGACCTGAATGCGGCGCAAGCGGGTTATTTCTGGAATTCGCCCGGGGGCCCACAGACCAGAGCACCTTGTCACGCTGCACCTGGTCGGCAAACCAGGCGGCTTGCCCGTTCGCCACCAGCCATTCGAGGCGGAAAGTTCCCCAGTTGATCCGCTCGGTATCGACCGTCTGCTTGTACTTGTTCGCCCACCATTCCCGGGCGGCGGCAAGATCGGTTTGACCCTCGGGGCGCGCGCGCATTCGCTTCAGCCAGCCGCGGGCGGCGCCATGCCGCGTGTGATCCATCGGCATGCCGAGCACGGCACCGGATGCCACCTGCGGGTAGAGTGCGAAGTCGGCCGCGCTGACCGCACCGCAGACATATTCGCGGCCCGCCAAGCGGGCCTCCAGGCCATCATAGATTTTCGCAACATCATTCTGCGCGGCTTCGAGAAGGCCTTGCGGCATCGGCGGAAGGTCGGCAAACCGCCAGTTGCCGATGACGGTTACGATCGGATCCAGCACCGTGACGGCAACGCGCTCCCATTCGCGGACTTCGGCGTAGGCACGCGCATCGGCCGGGTAGAGCAGCCGATCCGGAAAGCGCCGGTCGAGATAGCCAAGGATATCGGGCGAGTTGCATATCACGAACCCATCGTCGATCAGGATCGGCACTTCGGCCCGTGGATTGAAGGCCGGTGTTTCCGTGACGTGATCGCCCGGCGCGAGCGCAAACGACAGCCCCTTGTGCTCCATCGCCATTCGCACTTTTCGGCAAAACGGACTTAGCGCTGTGTAACACAGTGTCAGACTCATCCTCGCCGTTCCTCCTTGTTACTCTCCTTGGGCCATAGCTCGCTGGGCCATAGCTCGCCGGTCGCAGTCTTTGTCAGGAAGGCGCTCAAGTCAAAGCGCGGGCGTTGCCGCACCCTGCGGTGATTTCACGCCGCGGAAAATCTCAACGGCAGAGACCGCTCGCGAGAAGTCAATTGAGCTCACGCTCCTTGAATCTTAACAGTTTGATCCGGCACCGACGCCGCGAATTGGAAAAAGGATTGGAAAAAGGAAAAGACGGCGCAGGCGCCGCCTTCTCGATTCGAACCGCCCTTTGCCGCAATGGATCTTAATCGCAGTATACCGACGGACCATAGGCTGGATCGGTGACACAACGCCTGGCGCTGCCGAATGGCACCAAAGCGGGCGGCCGCGGTGGAAGTCCTGTCGCATAAGTGGAAGGGTACTCGTACGGTGTGTCAGCGTAGGCGGGCTGCGCCGGGTACACCGATCGGGTTGCACCGTAGAATGCAGGCGCCCTGTATACCGGCCCTTGTGGCACGTAGCCCGGCGCGTATGCGGGAGCAGGTGGAAGACGATCGGGTGCGTAGTACGTCGGACCCGGCGCCACGTAAGCCAGATCACCGTTGTCGTTCCTAAGATAAACATGTCCAGACGCGATATAGACGCCTCCGGGCGCCACGTAGACGGATTGCACCTCGCCTGCCGAAACTTGTGAAGACCACAGGGCGCCGAGCGCAAGGACAAAGATACCGTATCTCATGATGAGCCTCCTGCAACGCTACTCTACCCCTGTCGCGATCTTCACCGATTATTAATCAGATCACAAACGCTTGCTGCCGGCGCGCGTGTCCCATTTTCGGACGCGATGAGTCTTTCGGACTTTCAGCGCAACAAGCAGAACTTGACATCCGCAAAAAGACACAGGTGTTCATCTGCAAGACGAGTTGAAGCTGGTGAGATTTGTTTCGCAACGGTCGCTGTCAGTCGCAGGGGATCGTCACACCACCACGGCTGCAGCGCACGAACGTGCTGCGCCACTGCGAATTATTTCGTGGAGCAAGTCCGCCGCCAAGGTCCAGCGGCTTGATCCCAACCAGCGGCGGCATTTTGATCTCGCCAGCCACGACTGGCGCTGACTGAAAGTGGAGATCAGCATTCGTCCTTGGGGACGAGATCTCCCTGGCGACGTAATTGTAAACCCATTGAAGCGGATTGAGATCGGAGAGGCGAAATCGCCCCACATCAGTGGCTGCCGTGCGAGCCGTCGCCATCAGCAAAGCGTCCTGCTGCGGAAGCAAGATCTTGAACGAGACGACGCCTACCGCGCCGGCGACCGCAGCAGCAGCTATTAGAACGAGAAATCGCATTGATGCCCCTGCCCTTGCCGGCTGCTCTAATATCGATGCCCTTTATCGGCTCGTGCAATATCGCAACTGCCTGAACGATGGCTGTTGCAGATCGCTAAAATTGACCGGATTTCGGAAGATCGATCGAAAACAACAGCAGGCCACCTGCAATGCGGAAGACAGGTAGCCCGATCGACAGCGTCCGCAGCAGGGTGTCGCCGATCAACGCGGCGCCGGCGAGGATTGCCGCCGCGATCAGGCAGGCGCGCAATGCCACGGCGGAGCGCGAGCGGCTCGCCAGGCCATGGGTAATGGCCAAAAACGTCGGCACCAGGCCGAGCGGATCGACCACGACCACCATCGTCACCAGGGCGGAGATCAGAAATTCGAGCGGCATGGGCTTCGCATAGCCAATCGCGGTCTCGTGTGTCAAAGGGGCCGCAAAGAACGTCGATCCACCCCGAGCGGACATTGCGGGACATGCACCGCTTGCGCGTATGCTTTACTTCCGCGCCGCGTCATAGCAACTTCCGCTATAGCTCGGAGTGGGAGGGGTATATGCGCTTTTCGGGTTTGCTGGTTGGAGTGGCCGCGTTTTTGACGCTTGCGACGCCTGTCTCGCTGGCCGCCGATGATACGGACACATGCGTTAAGGCAAGCGGCGATGAAAAAATTGCGGCCTGCACGCGCGCGATCAATTCAGGCCGCTGGCGCGGCTCTGGCCTCGCTTGGGCCTACAGCAAACGGGGCGACGCCTACTACAACAAGGGTGAGTATGATCGCTCGATCGCCGATTACGACCAGGCGATCAGGTTAGACCCCAACCAACCGTGGACCTATGTGGGACGCGGCAAAGCGTATCGACTCAAGGGTGACTACGACAAGGCCATTGAGAGCTATACGCACTCGATCGCGGTCGATCCGAAATACGACCGAGCCTACGATGCCCGGTGCTACGCAAAGGCCATTCAGGACCAGCTCGTATCCGCCTTGGCGGATTGCGCCGAATCCGTGCGTCTGAACCCCAAGGCGTCGTGGACGCTGGATAGCCTCGGGTTTATCTATCTAAAGATGGGTAGGTTTGACGATGCCCTCAAGAATTACGACGCGGCGTTGCAACTTGACCCGAAAATTGCCGAATCCCTATACGGACGCGGCGTCGCCAACATCAAGAGAGGCGATCAGCCCGCTGGCACCCGAGACATCGCAGCGGCCAAACTGCTCGATCCCAACATTGCGACGACAATGTCGAAATACGGAATACGAGTTCCCTAGAGCGGCCTGATGGCTCTATCACCTCCCCAAAGCATGTCGCCTCGTGGCACTTGGCGGGCATGATCGACTTGGCTGACGACCTCCGTTGGTAACAGCAGAGCGAACATCGGGCGGCGGCATCACGAAGTCCGCCTATGACCGAAGCTGACCTCAAGCGCTGTGGCGGTAGCCGTCGTATCAAACGGACATTGCCACTCAGTACGTCGAGGGGTCCGGCGAATCCGTCGGCTTCTCGAAGGCCCGCTATCGCCATCCCCGTCCACCGCATCCCGTTCTCTACGTCCATGGCGATCGCGAAACGCCCCGCGCACTCAAACGTCGCCCGCGGTGTACCGCGCGTACGCAATGTCCGCGTCACGCTCGCAACTGAAACAACAACTTTCCGTGAAGCGGTAGCGGCGCCACGTTATGGCGACGTTGTCATGCATCGTGACGTTGCGGTGCACAGTAATGTGCACGACATGAAGATCACGCCGCAGACGCGCTATTCAACAAAGCAGATCAAGACCGACGGCAGCCGCGCGCGCCGCCGATACGCTTTTACATGTGCGCCCTCGATTGCCGCCGCTTAGTACGCAAACCAGGGAGTCTCATCATGCAATCACTCAAACCATCCGATGAAGGCCGGCGCAACTTTCTTGCCACTTCAGCAGCCGCAGGCGCTGTCAGCCTGCTTCCGGCGCAGATGGCCGCCGCCGCAGGAGACGCGGCAATCCGCCCATTCCAGGTCAACGTTCCAGAAGCCGACCTTGTGGACTTGCGCAAACGCATCACAGCGACGAAGTGGCCCGAGCGTGAACAGGTCGCCGACGAAACGCAAGGCGTGCGACTGGCGACGATGCAGAAGCTCGCGCAATATTGGGCGAGCGCGCACGATTGGCGCAAGTGCGAGGCGAAGATCAACGCCGTGCCAAACTTCATCACCGAGATCGACGGGCTCGACATTCACTTCATTCATGTTCGTTCGAAGCATGACCATGCGTTGCCGATGATCGTCACGCATGGCTGGCCCGGTTCGATCATCGAGCAGATGAAGATCATCGATCCGCTGACGAATCCGACGGCGCATGGCGGGACCGCGGCCGACGCCTTTGATCTCGTGATTCCGTCTCTGCCGGGCTACGGGTTCTCCGGCAAGCCGACGAAGCCGGGATGGAATCCCGTCAGCATTGCGAAAGCGTGGGCGACACTGATGCAACGCCTCGGCTACACGAGGTATGTGGCGCAGGGCGGCGATTGGGGCAATGCCATATCGGAGGTGATGGCTCTGCAGCAGCCGCCGGGATTGCTTGGCATTCACACCAACATGGCGGCGACGGTTCCGCCCGATGTTTCGAAGGCGCTGTCGGCGGGAGGCCCGCCGCCCGCAGGCCTGTCGCCCGAGGAAAAGCACGCTTGGGATGGGCTCGATGACTTCTACAAGAATGGGGTGGGCTATGCCATCGAGATGACTAACCGTCCGCAGACGCTCTACGGAATCGTCGATTCGCCGGTTGGTCTTGCGGCCTGGATACTCGATCACGACATTCGCAGCTATCAGATGATCGCCCGCGCCTTCGACGGAAAGATGGAAGGGCTGACGCGCGACGACGTGCTCGACAACATCACGCTTTATTGGCTGACAAACACCGCGATCTCTTCGGCGCGCCTCTACTGGGACACCGCGCATAATTTGCCCCCGGGCGGCTTCTTCGATGTGAGAGGCGTCAAGATTCCGGTCGGCGTAAGTGCGTTTGCGGAGGAGATCTACCAAGCACCAAAGAGCTGGTCGGAAAAGGCGTATGTGAAACTCGTTCACTACAGCAATCATGCCTATGGCACGCACTTCGCGGCCTGGGAGCAGCCTCAGCTTTTCACGTCCGACGTGCGCGCAACCTTCAAATCGCTTCGTCCGGTGTGACAATGAGACGAGCGGCGCGCGTGTCCGACGCGCGCCGCGTGACCGAGACTTGGCGGGTTTACTCCGGAGCCACCGCGCCAACGGCAATACCGCTCAATACGTCGCCGGGTCCGGCGAATCCGTCGGCTTCTCGAAGGCCCGCTTCATCGCCGGGCTCATCGGGATGTTCAGATTGACCCCCTTCGGCGGGATGGCTTGCGTGAACCACTTGGCATAGAGCGCCGCAAGCTCGGGACTCCGGTAGAGGGCCGATGTCGCGGCGTCCGCAACCGCCTTGAACGCCACGTCATCCTTGCGCAGCATGATTCCGTATGGTTCAGGCTTGGAGAACGCGTCCTGCGTGATCACGTAGGCCTTTGGATCCTTGGCATTGGCAATCAGGCCCGCGAGCACGATATCGTCCTGGACAAAGGCCACCGCCCTGCCCGTCTCGACCATCAAAAACGCTTCGGCTTGATCCTGCGCCGGGACGATCGTCATCCCCAGATTCAATCGGCTGTTGAATTCGAGCGCCTGCTTGATGTTGGTCGAGCCGGCCGGAGCGACGATCGTCTTGCCCTTGAGGTCAGAGATCGAGCCGATGTTCGATTCGACCTTCGAGACGAAACGGCTCGCTGTCAGAAAATGCGTATTGGTGTACCAGACCTGCTGTTGCCGCTCGACATTGTTGGTGGTGTTGCCGCATTCGAGGTCAATCGTTCCGTTGGCCATGAGCGGAATGCGCGACGGAGACGTTACCAGCTGATACCGCACTTCGAGCTTGTCCAGCTTCAATTCGCGCTTCACCGCGTCGACGATTTTGGCACAGATGTCCATGGCGAAGCCGACCGGCTGGCGCTTGTCGTCGAGGTAGGAAAACGGCACCGACGCCTCGCGATGGCCGATGGTGATGTATCCGAGCTCCCTCACCTTCAATAGCGTGCCGGTGAGTTCCTCGGCATCGGCGGCAGCGTTGCCCGAAACAAGCGTTGCCAGCGTCAGCGCCGCGAATAGGTGTTTCCGCACGGGAGTTCTCCGTCGTCAGTTTGCCGCTATGCGGCCATGCTTGGCGATATCGGATCATTTTTCAAGTCGCCATGCGCCGGATGTCTGCTCTTGCGCGCCAAGCACACCTTGCAAGTGTCGGGGTTGATGTCTGCCGATGACCCAAAGCCGATGAGGTGGATGGCTCCCGCTCACGGATTAATTCCTTGGCACAGAAAATGCTTAACAAGCGGCACTTCGCCTCGCAACCACCCTACCGCGCAACCATCGACGCCTAGAAGGAGGAAGTTCCATGCATAGCCACAGGATATTTAAAACTGTTCGGTCGACAACCAAATGCTTGCTCGCCGGCGCAAGTGTCCTCGCCGCTGCACTCTTCGCCGAGCCGTCATTCGCCGACGATGATGGGCGACCCGTGAAGGTCATGATCATCAATATGTTCGGCGGTACCCCCTTTCCATTCTCCGAGGCATCGGCCTTCACCGCCAATCTCGGGTTGACTGAATCGATACCCGTTCGAGGCCTCTCGCCCGACTACCCCAACATTCTGTGCAACTCCGACGATGTGTGCCAGATGGTCGCCGGCGAGGGTCACGCCAACGTGGCCTCATCCACCATGGCCTTGATTCTCAGCAACAAGTTCGACCTGCGCCACACATACTTCCTGATCGCAGGCATTGCCGGCATCGATCCTCACGAGGGGACAACCGGCTCGGCGGCCTGGGCGCGCTATCTCATCGACTACGGCATTTCATGGGAGATCGACGCGCGCGAGATTCCAGGAACCGCAGCCGATCCGACCACCCCGGTGTGGCCCTATGGATACCTCGCAATCTTTCCCACCGACACGACTGTGCAGCCCTGGAACTCGTTGCCCAGTATCCCCACCCCTTATCACAGCGAAATGTATCAGTTGAACGAAGCATTGCTGCAGAAGGTCCTCTCGTTGACCAGCAAGGTGGATCTCACGGTCAACGACAATCCGACTGCCCTGGCCTATCGAGGCCACTATGCCGAGGCGAAGGCCAAAGCCCCGCCAAGCGTCATTCAGTGCGACACGATGGCGGGCGACACCTGGTTCCACGGCATCAAACTGGGTGAGCGAGCCACCGCATGGACCACGCTGTGGACGGGCGGCAAAGGGACCTATTGCACCACGCAGCAGGAGGATAACGCCACCTATATGGCCCTCACCCGCGGGGCCAATTCCGGGCTTGTGGATCTCAACCGCGTTGCTGTGCTGCGGACCGCATCCAACTTTGACCGTCCCTACCCTGGCGAGTCGGCCTGGCACTCGCTATGCGGCTGCGGCCCTGAGGGAGGATCGGGCGGTTTCGTGCCCGCCATAAGCAATCTATGGGCGGCCTCCGCGCCTTTCATCAAGGATGTCGTCGCCCATTGGGACAAGTGGAAGCAAGGTGTCCCGAAATAGCGTTTGCGGGCCGAAATTGGTGATTGGAGCGGTCGATCTCGCCAAAGGGTCGATCGCGCCAACATGAGCGCACTTCACTTCGGTTGTTGATGCTGTGAACGGCTCCTCCACCGGCACGTGAGTGCCACAGATGTGGGCGCTGCTAAAGCTCCCACTATTGAGGAGCGAGCCATGCAGACGATGCTGATCCGTCGTCAGTTGAAGCGTCGCCTTGCACTGGAGCCGCCTTGCGCTAAAGTTGGCGGACCAGTTGCCCCCGGAGCATTGGAGGGCGTGATGGCCGTGCCGGTAACGCGCTACGCCAAGAGTGGGAACGTCCACATCGCCTACCAGGTCTTTGGAAGTGGACCCAACGACCTGGTCTTCGTGCCCGGCTTCATATCCCACCTCGAGAATTACTGGGAGCATCCTGATCTGGCGCGATGGCTGCTTCGGCTGGGAAGTTTCGCGCGTGTGATCATGTTCGACAAGCGCGGGACGGGCCTTTCGGATCCAGTCGCGGCGGTGCCGTCGCTGGATCTGCGCATGGACGATGTCCGTGCCGTCATGGACGCGGCGGGCAGTGAACGTGCGGCCGTTCTGGGCGTGTCGGAGGGCGGCGCGCTGGCGGCCCTGTTTGCCGCGACCTATCCCCAGCGCTGCCAACAGGCTGTGCTCTACGGCGCCTGGGCGCGCTTCCCTGTCCCCGCCGAGGTTCTCAAGCCACTCTTCAAGTATATCGATCGGGCCTGGGGGAACGGCCTTAGCTTGGCGGCATTTGCCCCATCGCGCCAGACCGATCCAGCCATGCTGCATTGGTGGGGCCGTTTCGAGCGCCTGGGCGCGAGCCCGGCAGGGGTGACGGCGGTGCTGCGGATGTGCGCCGAAACGGACGTCAGTGATATCGTTTCGTCGATACGCGTACCGACCTTGGTGATTCACTGCAAGGATGACACGCTCATCCCCCTGGAGACTGGACGTTTCCTCGCACAAAGCATTCCAGGTGCTCGGTTGGTCGAATTACCCGGA